>Ga0187893_10001980_pt1 | contig 46518 bp, 51 predicted proteins | sample MA1701074metaG_FD_139574 | JGI IMG/M metagenome (GOLD analysis project Ga0187893, IMG submission 139574) | White microbial mat communities from a basaltic lava cave in the Kipuka Kanohina Cave System on the Island of Hawaii, USA - MA170107-4 metaG ... | reverse complement strand
ATTGAAGGATTCTATAACCGCCAGCGGCTCCATCAGAGCCTTGGCTATCTCAGTCCGCTGGAGTTCGAGCGTCGGATCAGTGAGTCTTAACCGGGTGTCCACGAAATCCGGGCCAGCTCAAGATGACCCATTTTTCTTTTGTGGACCATCCTCGGGGCGTCACAAATACGAAAGTGGTGCGAATACGTTCGTCCTTGCTCGTGGCTTTGACGCTCTTGCTGAAATCAGCATCAGCCTTTCCTTTGACAGCCGCATTCGTCCCGAATTCCCAGCCTGAGATACCTTGAGGTATCCACGGGGTTCCTTCTGCTGCCTCGACCACACCGTCCCATCCAGGACTTTCCGCATCGTCATTGCCAGGAAAGTTAACTTTTGTCAGTCCAATACCGGTGGAATGCACCAGGGTGCGCAGAAAAACAGCGAGGCGAATTCGAGCTGAAACGTTTTCAGAAGCCCAAGTCTCAATGGCGTTTGCCTTGATGGCGAGGAAAGGTGGTACGTACGCCTTAGCATTCGCCGGTGCCCCTTTTCCTTTTGCTTGTGCAGCATCAAAAGTGGCCTGCATATCCAAGAGCCTTTGAGCGGGGATCTCGAACGCGCGTTCAATGCGCGTTGCCATTTCTGGACTAGCAGCTACCTTTCCATTAAGAAAGTTCGACATGCCTGGACGACTTATCCCAACGATCTTGGCTGCTTCCGTAACAGATATGCTTCGAGGGTTGAGAGCATGATCCCTCACGAACTGTCCCGGATGAACGGGAAGTTCAATGATGTCTTCTGGCTTTCCTGGCTTTCGTGACGGCATAAAAGTTCCTTTCGTAATGTGTAATGCTACACATTACAATACTTGTTAACCAATTGCAAGTACAGGGAACATGAGTCATGAAATGACGGTAAAAGACTGTAAACTGCTGGAGAGGGCGGAAAGTGTTTATAGAGGATTTCGTAGGGCATTGCTACTTGCCATGTTTCACGGATACGTAGAGCAAAATATCTTGGACCATCCAAGTTCTTCGTCGGTGTATCGACGTCCTTTTGTTGCAAGCATTCACTCGCGACCATAAATTCGTCGTGCGATTCAGGATTGTCCGCCAAGAGATTCGCGCATGCCTTGAGGTAGTGGAGGACTTCCTCACGGATGAAGGATTTTGGCGCCGCCGTCATCCGAGGCGCCGCCTTTCTCACAAGATGTCGGCGGTGGGCCCTCCAGAGGCCGTCGGCAGGTTGTGGGTTGAATCAGACAGGAGTTTGACCAGATGAGGAAATCGCATCAAGCTTAAAAAGCGGAGTGAAAAGCGTAGTGAATTGAATCCGTAAATGGCGGTAAATCCCGGTAATTAACGGTACACGGCGGGACTCACAAGAGCAGGGAATCGACAGTGTTTAAGCGGTGTTTCGAAGTTTCTCAGGGAGTTACGTCGCGATGCTCAGGGCGAGTTAGCAAACCGTTGCCTTCGGCCACTCGGCCACCTCTCCGCGCCGTACTGGATATGATTAGTCAATCACTTAGGAGATTTGCATTCTCTCGTGTTCAGTCGAGTCGACATTTGTGCCGTTTTATGGGCCATCCAATCAACTAGTTTCCGTTAGGAGGGGTGTGACGCTCTCCTAATAACCCTATTCGGTTATTTCCCTCTAGCAAACATCTGGCAACTTGTTCACGCACAGGTCAGCGCGCACGTTGTAAACTCCCACCCCCTGTGTTACGGTTGCTTCGCCGTCGTACGGGCCTCGCGACGAAGCTGGTTTGAGAAAGGCTCGCATCATCGATGTTGCCTTGTCCGGGAATTCTGTCGGAAGTCAGACCTGAGTGGCCGTATTGCCCGCGTCTTCGGCCCGCTCCTTCCCTCCGTTCCTCCAGTTCAAGACAATGTCTTCATTAAAGGAGGAACTCCACATGGGTTCGAAGCTTTATGTCGGTGGGTTGCCGTATTCGGTGACCGAGCAGCAGTTGAACGAAACATTCGGAGCACATGGCACGGTGGCCTCGGCGAGGATCATCTCAGACAAGTTCACGGGACAGTCGCGTGGATTTGGTTTCGTGGAGATGTCCTCGGATGCTGAGGCGCAAGCCGCGATCACAGCACTTCATGGCACGGAGATGGGAGGCCGCACGTTAACGGTCAATGAAGCGAAACCCATGGAGCAGCGTTCTGGAGGCGGCGGTGGATTCGGTGGCGGCGGTGGCCGTCCAGGTGGCCGTAGTGGCGGTGGAAAGCGTGACCGCTGGTAAGCGGGTACTGCTAATAGGAACGGGGCTCTCCGGCCCATGCCTTCCTCAACCGCACCTCAATGGCATTACGCGGCGCGGGCCGGAATCTCCCCTGAAAACGGGATGACGAGGTGTTCAAACGGCGTGGGTAAAGACTCAACTTTCCCATTGGGGAAACTCAGCCGGGCACACCCTACCAAATCCTTGACCGTGATACATCTAGAAGGCGCACTTACCATGCCTTGTGCATTTCAAGACCTTCGGTTACCGCGTTTTGCAGCATGTCGGGGATTTTCATAGACCAACTTGGCACGTTCATGCTCTGACCATAGTCGCACGCCGTAGACTTCTTGTAATTCCAACTTGGCTTTCTCGTCGCCTTTTCTCGCCTTTCGAAACAGACCCTGGCGATGCAGGTCTTCTTCTTCTTGACTCAGAGACCACCGTTGGGCCATTTCGACTCCTTTGTTGAGGGTTGCTCTTTCCGTGAGGGCGTCTTAAACGGAGGCGGGAGTAGCCTGTTAGTCTGACCTGTTTAAGGGGCTGCGTCAAGACGGGAAAAAGCGGAGTGAATTAATCCGGGAAACGACGGTAAATCGCGGTAATTAGCGGTACACGGCGGTGCTCGCAAGAGCAGGGGAATCGCCAGTATGGTCGATCCATTGAGTATTATGAGGAAGGGTCAAGACTTCGTTTCAACATTCACTGTGAGAATGCATCCCGGCATCAGGGCTTCAACAATGTCTTGCTCCTCAGTTGGGAGCGCGACGGTTTCTACCTCAGGAGGCAACACAATATCTGGAAACGGCAGAACACAGCGGGAAAAGTTCAAGAATAGAACCTGCAATTCTTCAGGTACGATGGGATTACTGGCCAACTCTTCGATGATCGTAAGCAGCATGCGACTTGGGAACACGATTTGGTCGCTCGCAGTCCGACCGAATTGAATAGGCGATGGTTTCCGTCGAAGCTCATCATCATACGGATCTGCTGGTAACGGTGAAACGAGTAACAACGAGACCACCGGGCTCTGCGAAGGAAGCACGATGAATCGACCCAATGCAACATCGCCATAGGCATTCAGATGACCTTGGGACTGCAGAAGATTCATAATATCAATGGCAAAGGCTTCCGCATCGTCCTGAGGTTCCACAAGGCCGTGTTCCACCAGGATCTCAGCCATGTGTGCAAACATCGCCCCCATCGCAGCGTTACTATAAGGAACCATTTTCCGACCTTTGCGTGCCATCCTCGGCTCCTTCAATGCCGATCGATCAAGGAGAAATCACGGGCGTTCGCTCGCACCGGTGCGAGAGTTGACAACGCCGTCGTCGGTGGAGAATACGGACATGGAGCGAGGTTAGGCAGTCGGACTTTTCGAGAACACACTGATTTCGCCATGAGGTCCGACTTCCAGTCGCCGGTCTGGATTGGCGAGCAGCGAGGGAATCACCGTGGTGTCTATATACGGCTGTAGGTCTTCTACGGGGTGGACATTCTCCAGGAAGTCACGATTGAATCGCAGTTGCCAGCTATGTCCGTCCTGATGCACGACAAACAACGTCAGGTGCTCGCCGACACTGATGTCGTCGGAGACCTGTTCCAGACAATCGAGGATGATTTGAATCCGAACGGGATCGACATCCTCCTGATGGTTGGTCATCGTTCCCTCCGCGGTCTGGACGTTAGGAATCCATGCGGTCGCGGTGATCTCCTTGCCGTATGCGGGCATACAATAGCACTCGAAGAGGCCTGATTGTTATCTAGGGAAAATACTAAATTCGGATTCCGGATCCTAAAAGGCTTCTGGTCGACGCTGGTGCGATTGGTGAAGATTGCCGTCGTCGGTGAAGAGGGTGGGCAGGAGGATCAGGTTGGCACGTTGTCCCTCACGCTGAGGCCATCGGTCCCATAAAACGTTTGCATGCCTGCGTTCTGAACGATCAGTGGAATCGCACGGTTTCCATAAACGTTCGGAGTCGATCCAGGGGGAGAGCTTCCATGGCGGGACGGGAGAATCCAAACTGGAACGAGTACGCGCCATCGTTAAAGACAAACCGATCTTGTTGAATATTATGGGGAAGCACATCATGGAACCGCTGGGCAAGGCACTCTCGAATGAGGTGAATCTTCAGCTGAAGATCGTCTCGAGCAGGGCTCATGGTGCCCTCCATTGGGGCATTCAAGACTAATTGCCGGATGAATGAGGAACGTGTGAATCAATTTCACCTTGCGCGACTTCCAACGCGGCGGCCTCCGCCTCGTCTCGAGTCGAGAAACTGCCAATGGCACGACCAGTTGCCCTCGATATCCGTGTCAGCCCAAGTTGAAGAATAGTATACTCACAGATCCATGTACCATCTTCTTGCTGGCCGGACCTCAGCTTGATGGCGCGTCCGTTGTAGCACGATTCCGTCACGGTACTTACCCGCGGTTGGTGCACCTGTGAGACCGAGTCATCTCCGGTTCCTGAACGTGAATCGATGATCGTTTGTGCCATCAACAGGGCGGCGGCTCTGGCCTCGCTCGAAGAAGGAAAGCTGCCGTCCGTATAGCCCCTCGTGGACGGTGATTCGGTGATGACAAACTCAATGATGACATATTCGCAGGCCCATGTCCCACCATCCTGTCGATGAGGAGTCAACACAATCTGCCGGCTTTTATAGGTGTCCCTCGTTGGACGAGAGTTGAGATCCACCTCCATAGCACCTCCCAATTGTGTGTATCTTCAAAGTGATCCGCGTCTAAAAGCGACCTAGGCATCTATGTGCCTTCGGTAGATGTGATAATCGATTGTTTTATTCCGTTCTTGAGCTGGCGATTTCCCTAGTACGTTCGCGGTGGCAGGCCTAAGGCATTGGCAGATTTTATGGGTGAAAGTATGCGTGCTCACGCAGGTGGGCATGACACAATCGAAGGATATGCGGGGAGTCGTGTGAAACTAAGGCTTAGTCGGGATCGATGAGAGGGTAAGTCCGTGCCAGGCGAAGGCCGCGCAGGAGAAGCGTCATGCGGCGGTTCACGGTGGCAACAAAATGGCTATTCCTCGCGATTCCCTCGTCACCGTTTTCCGCGCCCGGATCAGCAATACAACGGGCGGCCGCGTTGCGCGCTGAGTCGAAGTGCCTCAAAGCTCCAAGTGAGGAGCGTCTTAGCGCGCGGCAATAGTTTGCGATTCTCGCGCAGACAGACTCTTGCGGCGATTATTGGAAATGGTGCGGTCGATAAGGGCGCCGCAATTGATGCATTTCCATGCATAAAAGACGAGAAAGAAATCCGAGAATCGCTCCAACATCATCATCCCCTTGCACTTCGGACATTCCATTGATCCCTCCCAGGTGGTTAGGTTCACAGCTGATGCCACATTAAGCAAAAGCCGCACCAAATTATGCGATTGCAGAATGCCAATGATTGTGATGTTACGTAGTTGAACTTGGGTAGAATATTCAAAACATTGACGGTGCAAGAGGGGTTAATCCGTCAATGTTTTGTCGGCTTGCGTTGAAACAAACTGTCCACTTTGTGTAGTTCGTGCAATTCCTCCTGGGTGCGCTCCCGTATGGTCACGCCATGCCCATGGTGCAACCACCGTTGACCGGGAGATGAGCATCTGCAAGCCAAACTGCGGAAATTGATCGAGAAGCCGAATCGGTTAACCAAGTCGGGCTGAAACCTCTTAGGGAGAGGGGAGAATGTCCGTGTGTGCGGCTTTGCGGTTTCTGAGGGTGTTGTAATTGGGTAGATGCAGTGTGAGTGATCGGTGGTCTTTCACGAGCCGGATCATGAATTCAAAGAACTTTCGGACGAAGCTCGACGGCCCAACAGAGGTCGCAGGGTTTTTGTGGGAACTGTCGGTGGTGTCTTCAACCATCGAGAGAGGGATCGTATAACGCAGTTCAACGTGGCTTGGTCGTACGACGCCGCTGAGCGCCAGCATGTGCAGAGCTTTCCGTTTCTGTCTGGTTCGTTCTATGTGAGTTTGCAGGTGACGAAACGACATATGATGACCCTCGTTAGGATTGTTGGGTTCCTCGCGCACCAACTGCCGCAACTCAGATCCACAGGATACTCTTGAAGTCCGAATCCAAACTTTTCGGATGGCCGCATTGACGGCAACGAACGAACAAGGTTGACTTGTTGGATGGGCCCGACGCTCGAAGAACAAGTTGATAGGTCTTCCCTCCACAGAAGGGGCACGCCTTTCCATGAACGTCCTGTCGGATAGGTCTTGTCGTGCCAGGTTGTTTTTCCATTGTCGGCCCTCCTGTTCAGCCGTTGCGTTGCAATCGATCTGGCGTCAGGATATGCCTCGTAAGGTGTGCCGAAAATACCGTGGAGGTAGGATGATACGAACCAAAGAGGGATACTCGATTCCAAGTATTTGTCATGGTGCAGGTATAGGAGTTCAGCATAATCGATGGGCAGAATGGATGGAGGAGACTAAGGAAGATGGGTTATGGGTGAAGGTAGGCTTCCTCTGGAGGGAGAGAAAGCCTTTGGCTGCCCATGGGTGGGCACTCCACAAGCAGCGACCTTCACCCAAGTAATACTTCATCAAACGTTTGCGTTGACGGCAAGTCAGTAATTCCCCTAGGTGACCGGGACCTGAGTTGGGCATCGACTTTCATGCGCGAATCAAGATTTGCTCGATCATCGTGAGTGAAGATGATGAGGAGTGCCCTTCAGAAGCTACGAACTGCCTGAGCCTCGCCTTGTCCTTGGGTGAAACTGCAAGAATGTCGACTTTGACCCAGTGATTCTTGACCCACTGAACTTCCGCCAGTTCGATAAAGATATGTGAGCTTTCATCGGGGAACCACAGGCGAAGCTTGACATAGTCACCCGGACGAATGTTTTCAGGGTTTGAGATAGTTGGAGGAGAAGACGATAGTTCGTAGATGCATCCATCCCCCCTCAAATCCTCCGATCCTTTTGAAAGAATGCAGTCGATCTCGATTCTGGAGAGTAGTCCTGGAGGCATGTTGTTTCCTCTTTAAGGGAATGCTGACTGTCATCGCACGGTAATATGGGAGTGGGAGTTCGAGCTACTACCCTGGTAGGTGGCAAGACCCAACTAATGAGGACAACGCCCTTTTGGTCAATCGGCACTTAAGAGCAGAGTTAAACAAGATGGTTATGTAGATGGTACCGTTTGATATATAACTTAAACGTATACATTATGTATATGTCATAAATAACATATAGCACTGTGCGTAGTAGACATGAATAATAAGATAACAGCTAGGGAGGTATAGCCAGCGAGAGGCTAATCAGAGATGAATACCCTGACCGTTCTCAGGTATTACCGGATGACTGTCACTCAATTCTGCATCAAGATGGTCTGTCGGAGACTAGAGGGAGAATCAAACACGAATGAAGTGGCTGTACGCGGTGGGGCGCACCCGCGCTACTGTCGTCATGCGGCTTTGGCTCTCGTATGTGCGTCGGCTGTCGACATCGATTTGTCGTGAGGCTCTTCCTGGCGCTCAAAAAGCAACCTCGCACCTGGTTTGAAGGTGAGATAGTACCACGTCCATTCAGACATCACTCGTACTCTGTTTCTGAATCCAATAAGGAAGAAAATGTGGACAATACACCAGAGCGTCCAGGCTAGGAGCCCTGACGCGTGAATCGGACCGATTTGGGCGACGGCTTGGGCGCGGCCGATCGTGGCTAACATACCCCGGTCCGTATAGGTAAAGGGCGAACGTTCTTCATGCGGAACATCTTCATTGATCAATTTAGCAACATACTGGCCTTCTCGCATGGCGACAGGAGCGATTCCCGGTAAGGGCTTTCCATCACGGCCAAGACAATGGGCGGCGTCACCGATGACGAAGATCCAGGGATCATCCGGGATCGTCAAATCCGCCCGGACCTTGACTCGATCACATGAATCCTGAGGAGCCATCAGGGTGTTCAGGAGGGGTGATGCCTTGTTGCCCGCCGCCCAGATGACATTGGCGGACGGGACCCATTCGGTGCCGACCATCACCCCGTCGGAGCGGACCGCACTCACCGGATTGTTCAACTTGACCGTGACTCCCATACGTTCGAGCACACCAAGGGCTTTTGCCGACAGCTTGGCATCGAATCCCGGCAGAATACGCGGGCCGGCTTCCACGAGGATGATCGACAGATCCTCAAGGCGTAAGTGAGGATAATCCGGCCCCATCGCTTTTCTCCCGATCTCGATGAGCGAGCCGGCCAACTCGACTCCTGTCGGACCTCCTCCAAGGATGACGAACGTGAGGCGATTCTGTGCCCCGGTCTCGGCTCGCTGCCGTTCCGCCTCTTCGAATGCGAGTAACATCCGCTCGCGCAAATGGACGGCATCAGCCATGGTCTTGAGTCCCGGAGCCAACGCCTCCCATTCATCGTGCCCGAAATAGGCGTGACGCGATCCGGGAGCGACAATCAACGCATCAAAGGCAATCGGCGCGCTTTCCCGGAGACGGACCGTTCGAGCCGCTCGATCGATTGCCAGCACGTTGTCCATGACCACGCGGACGTTGGGCTGTGAACGAAAGAGTGTGCGCAACGGCCAGGCGATGTCGCTTGGAGACAGGGCGGCGGTGGCGACTTGATAGAGCAGCGGTTGAAAGACGTGGTGATTCGTTCGGTCGATCAGGACCACGTCGACATCGCGCAAGAAACGTGCGGCCGTCATGCCGCCAAACCCGCCCCCGATAATGACGACGCGCTTTCGAGTCATTGGATGAAAGAAAACGGCAGGCTCAATCAAGCATCAACCATCCTGGCTTAGGATGTAAATCACGCTACGTGCCAAACAGAAATGTGTCAAATGCTTCCTCGAAATCTGCTGGTTCACCTTCTCTCTCAGAATCGGTCGGTCTTGTTTTTTCTTGAGTCCATGAAGTGCCGCACAGCCGACGTCCTAGCGGTGAGGATCGGCGCTGCTACACTTACTGCATGAGCTTGGGGCTCTCACCGGGGTGGCCTCATGCGAATGAGGGTAAAGGAGCCAGAATTCATGGATGCCAAGGACAGTCATGCGGTTGGGATGATCGTTGCCAGTAGTCTAGTAGCAGCATATTTCACGATGGTGGCCTGTTCAGGCAGCTACTACACGGCGAACCTGAACGGCGAGAAGAAGGTCTATCGCGTCGACGACCATGGCGCCAAGACGCTCGTGTATGAGATCGACCAGAATGGAAAAACCACTATTCACGACGCGGACGATCCGGTGGCAAAACGGCAGGCAGCAGCCCTAGAAATGGAAGAACAACCCAGCGTGAGAAGGACTGAACAACTGGCGCAACTGAATCGTGCTCCGAGACGGCAACCGAACGATCCCATTTATGTGAACCTCGTTCCGGCGGTGTTGGATGGACACATGCGGAAGGCCGAGCGAACAAAAGGCGCGGTGGAGCAGCAGATACGAAGCGAACTCGCCGCCGATCCTATCATCAAGCTCCTCGAAGATAATCGGAATAGATCAGGTCTGTTGAAACCGCATGTGTTGTCCGGCGCCGACGTCGAGGTGTCTCCAAAAGTATCGCTAAAGGAGGCCTACGGGATCGATCGGAAGACGGGAAAGCCGGGCAAGACGCTGGCGGTGGTTTTTGAGGCGACGATCACCGCGGAAGCCTTTCCGGCCACATACAACGTATCCGAGTCTGGTCACGTCCTACGGAACCTGGAAATTTCCAAGCGCTTCGCGAAACAGGTCAAGCAAGTCATCCTACAAAAGATCGGTCCTAACATCCCGGCCCATTGAGCCGACGGTTCCCTTACCCACCGTGAAACAGGGGTCCGGGCGTCTCAATCGGCTTAGCGATTGGAATGGTCTTTCTGCGGTGGGGTACGGGAAGTCGTAGGCCGGTCAAACAGCAATCTCGCCCCTGGTTTGAATGTCAGATAATACCAGACCCATTCCAACATCACCCGTATTCGATTCCGAAAGCCAATCAGGAAGAAAATGTGGACGATGCACCAAAGTACCCAGGCAAGGAGCCCTGAGGCACGGATAGGACCGATTTGCGCGACGGCTTGTGCGCGCCCGATTGTGGCCAGCATGCCACGGTCTGCATAGACAAAGGGTGGGCGCTGTTCCAGATCGACGTCACGATCGATGAGATCGGCAACGTATCGCCCCTGTTGCATGGCGACGGGCGCCAGCCCCGGCAATGGTTTCCCTTCGGCACCCACACAATGCGCGGCATCACCGATGACGAAGATCCAGGGATCCTCGGAGATCGTCAGATCCGGCCTGACTTTGACCCGACCGGGAGCGTCCTGAGGGGCTGACAGCGTCTGTAGAAGAGGCGAAGCCCGATTGCCTGCCGCCCAGATAATGTTTGTCGAAGGCACCCATTCGTTGTTGATTGTCACGCCGTCGGCACGAATCTCGCTCACAGGGCTGTTCAGCTTGATCGTCACCCCCATACGTTCGAGCGCCTTTGCGGCTTTTGCCGAGAGTGCGGCGTCGAAGCCGGGAAGAATGCGGGAGCCGCCTTCCACGAGCATGACGGAAAGGTCATCGAGCCGCAAGGTCGGAAAGTCGGGCCCCATGGCTTTTCGCCCGATTTCGGCCAGCGCACCAGCCAACTCCACTCCTGTCGGACCTCCTCCGATGATCACGAAGGTAATTCGATCGTGCTTGTCCGTGGCCACTCTTCGTCGTTCAGCCTCCTCAAACGCAAGCAACATCTTCTCACGCAGCTGAACGGCGTCGGTCATTGTTTTGAGCCCCGGCGCAAACTCCTCCCACTCATTGTGTCCAAAGTAGGCGTGCCGCGATCCGGGAGCGACCACGAGGACGTCAAAAGCGATCGGCGGGCTCTCCCGGAGGTGAACCAGGCGAGCTACTCGATCGATCGACCGTACCTCGTCCAGCACCACACGGACGTTTCGCTGGGACCGAAAGACCGTCCGCAACGGCCATGCGATATCGCCAGGAGATAATGCGGCGGTAGCGACTTGGTAGAGCAGCGGTTGGAATAGGTGGTGATTCGTACGGTCAATAAGTATGACGTCGGCACGATGGATGGCGCGGGCCGCCGTCAGACCTCCAAACCCGCCCCCAATGATGACGACTTGCTTGCGAGTCATAAGATGGGATGAAAAGTCAGGCTACGTGTCTGAGAGGACCGTGTCAACGGTGAAGAACGACTTCCACTCGAACGGAGATTCCGTTACAGCCCGCTGCACAGTCTGTGGCGCACGGCCGGCCGCTCCTCCGCCGAATGCGCTTGACCTGGGACGCATTCGCTCACGTTGCCACCTTTTCCCTCACGGTGATACACTTTGAACCCGTGATTCTTCTACTCGCCATCTTGCCGCCGGATGAGTACGATGTCACCCTCCGAACCTGAGCCTGTTCCGCTCCACCCCGTCGACGAGACGGCGGGAACCGGGACGCTCATCCGTAGAATCCTCGAAGGGGTCGGAGCAAGTGTCGGCGAGCACTTCTTTCCATCGCTCGTGCAGCAACTGGCGATCGCGCTGGAGGCCGACTATGCCTACATTTCTGAACTGGCAGAGGACGGCACTACGTTTAGATCCAAGGCAGGTTGGGGGAAAGGCCGGGTATTGCCGCCTTTTGAAGTTCCGGCCAATGGTCCCTGTGAGACTGTGCTCACAAAGAAATGTGTTCATCATCCCGATGCCCTCCGCAGCCTCTATCCCCATGTGCGGTTGATCCAGGATACCGGTGTCGACAGTTATTGCGGCGTCCCCGTTGTGGATTCATTGAACCGCGTCGTGGGCCATCTGGCCATCATGAACTCGAAGCCGATGCCGGACCACGTGCGCGCCACCTCAATCCTGGGCATCTTCGCTGTTCGCGCTGCGGCGGAATTCGAACGGTTGCGTTACGAACAGACCTTGAGGAAGAGCGATCTCACGCTTCGCAAGATTGATGAAGGAACCGCGGCAGCCACCGGAGCTGCCTTTTTCCCGTCGTTGGTGAAAAATCTGGCCGAAGCACTGCAGATGAAATACGCCTTCGTGTCCAAATTCGTTGAGGGGACTCGCACGCGCGTCAGAACCTTGGCTTTCTGGAAAGGGGACGGGTTTCTCGATAATTTTGAGTACGACCTGCCCCACACGCCTTGTGAGCGAGTGCTGGCCGGTGAGGTCTGTGTGTTCCCCGAAAAGGTTCAAGACCTGTTTCCGGAACACCGGGAAGACTTGGCGAAACTGGGCGTGGAGAGCTATCTGGCGATTCCTGTCGTAGATCGCGCAGGGGGAGTGATGGGACATCTGGCGGTGATGGACACCAACCCGATGCGTGACGATCCACGGGTCCTCTCGGTCTTCAAGATTTTCGGCGTTCGGGCCGGCGCCGAACTCGAGCGAGAGCGAATGGCGGCCCAACTGAAAGACAATGAGGAACGACTGCGCGATCTCTTCGACGAGGCGCCCATTGCCTATGTCAACGAAGGCTTGGATTCTAAGTTCATTCGGGCGAACAAAACGGCCTTGAGAACGCTGGGGATCACACCGGATCAGGTAGAAGGCACCTACGGCGCGTCCTTCATTCCTGACACACCGGATGCGCAGCGCCGTTTGAAAGATGCCTTCGAGTCCATTGGAAAGGGCATCGACACGAGCGGTGTCGTGCTCGAATTGCGCCGGAAGGACAACGGTCAGCCTCTGTGGATCAGATGGTGGTCGAGGCCAGACCCTACCGGCACCTACACTCGCACCATGTTCATCGATATCACTGAACAAGTGCTGATGGGGCAGGAAAAGGCGCGGCTCGAGGCCGCCAATGTGTACCTGCAAGAAGAGATCATGGGGAGCCATAACTTTGAAGAGTTGATTGGTTCATCGACTTCACTGAAAAAAGTGCTCAAAGGTGCCGAGCGGGTTGCGCCGACTGATTCCACTGTGCTGATCACCGGCGAAACCGGAACCGGCAAAGAACTGATCGCCCGGGCCATCCATAACTTAAGCCCACGGAAGGACCGGCCTTTAGTCAAGGTCAATTGTGCGGCTATCCCCGGTGGATTGATTGAAAGCGAGCTGTTCGGTCATGAGAAAGGAGCCTTTACCGGGGCTCTGACCAGGAAGCTGGGCCGTTTCGAAGTGGCCGATAGAGGAACGATCTTTCTTGATGAAATCGGTGAACTCCCGCTCGACCTGCAACCCAAACTGTTGCGTGTCTTGCAGGAGGGTGAGTTTGAGCGAGTCGGGGGAACACAGACCTTTAGAGTGAACGTGCGCGTGATCGCCGCTACGAACCGGAATCTTGAGCAACTCTCGAAATCGGGCCATTATCGGCTCGACCTCTACTATCGCCTGAACGTGTTCCCGATTCATTTGCCTTCCTTGCACGAGCGGGAGGGAGATATTCCGTTGCTGGCCCAATATTTTGTACGAAAACATGCGACCCGCCTCGGAAAGAAAATTACCCATATGCCAGAGCGAATGATGACGGCATTGCAACGCTACCGGTGGCCGGGAAACATCCGCGAACTGGAGCATGTCATCGAGCGAGCGGTCATTTTGAGCGAAGGCTCGGAGCTGGAACCGATCGACTGGCTTTCACCCATGGGTGGAAAAGCATCCGGCAACGGGCAAGCACTCACGCTCGAAGAAATCGAACGGCAGCATATCGTCGAGATTCTGGAACAAACCAGTTGGCGCGTGAGCGGCCCCAAGGGTGCGGCGGCAATTCTTGGATTGAAACCCACTACGCTCGAAGCCCGCATGAAGAAATTGGGGATCAACCGTCCTGCATAAACAAGCGACGACTGCTTTTCGCTAAGATGAGAGTCCATATGCCGATTCCATTTGTGGCCCATGTCACACTTTATCTCGGTGTGCTTGCAGTGCTGTCGTCGTTCAGCATTCCGACGACCGCTGTCGCGCAGGTCCAGTGCTGGACCCCGCGTCAGGACGAAGGACCGGTCACCGACAAACGATGGGCGCGGTACTTCAAAGCCATGAGCGCCGCTGAAGCTATTGTGAAACAATCACGCGAACTCATGGATTCACCGGTCCCGGTTCGCATGCGGACCACGATGGCGGCCAGCCCGTATAGCCTATGGAACTCACGCTTGTTCGTGCGTGCCTACCCGGAGCAGACGTCGGTGGGGATCAAAATCTGGGAGGGGGAATGCAGGGTCAACCCTCAGGCGGACCGAGTGGATGGATCGATTGGGAGAGTCAGTGTGTATTTCAACTATCTGTCCAAAGAGATGTTCATGGGTTCCGATGATATCCCGAAACGGACCGGTACCGTGGCCGGCTATCCCGACTATGGCGGATGGGTATTAATTTCCAAGATGGAGCGGCTACCATGGATCCCTCAAACACTCGGGGATCGGCTTGATCGCCTTGGCGCCTCGCGCGAAAAGGCCATGGCCGATTGGCACAGGGGTAAGGCTGTGCGCAAAGCACCCGATCGGGCGATGGTTGAACGCACTGCGGCACTGCTGAGAAGGAACGATCCAGCCGGTGCCGATAACTACATGGAGAACATGAAGCGGCTTGCCGCAGACGTCCAAGCAGCGCAGGCCAAGGATGCGGCGCGAGATGCATATCTCTCGAAATTGCTCAGTGAATACCGAACCTACCGGGCATCGTTCACCGCCGAGCAGCTTGCCAAGCCGGCGGTGTGGGCCGATCCGGAGGACTTTGCCCGTAAGGCGCTTGAGGCCCGGATTGCCACGATACAAGAGCTGAGCACGGACGACCGACGAAGAGTGGACGAGGCACTGGCTCAAAGCTTTGCGCTGGACCGGGAAGCGGTGGCAGCAGAGAATGCCGGCAACCATGCGGAGGCACAACGACTGCGAGCTCAAGCCAACAGCTTGTCGATGGAAGCTGAACTGGTTCGCAAGGACCACATGGAACGTGCCGCCATGCAGGCAGAGGAATTACGAGACGCCTTCGAATTGAACAGCCTGAAACCTGGCACTCTAGACCAGGCACTCGCCTACAAGATGGATCCGGCCTTCCCGGATCGGAGCAAACCAGGGAAGATACAGGTCATCGCCGTCTTCGTCCCCACACTTACCGAAGACGATGTGTACAACCGGCCTGAATTGGTCCAGCGCAAAGCTTGGTTGGACCAAGTCAAATCCTCAATCGACTACGCGTCGCTCGCAGCGCTCTTGGACTGATGGACTCCGAGAAAAGCAAAGCAGCGAGTTCGGTATGGCGCGCTACTTCATCCCTGGTTGCAACTCGATAATCTCAGTCACTTTCTCCTCTCTCGCCCCACCGTAGGTTTTCCCATTATGCCGTGATGATCCCAATATTTTGGGAATACGCATCCCTGTGACTTTCGATCATCCACGAAGTCATCACCAAAAATAGTAATTCATTCCATTACTTAGCACGACTTCTGGACGCATCAGCCGTATGGCATTGCGGTTGCTCAATAGCCGGCAACAGGCCGCAACCGAAGGAGACCGGAAGACGATGCTGAAGATCACAAAAATACAGGAGAACGGGCGAGACGTGCTTCTCAAACTGGAAGGAAAAATCACGGAGCAATGGGCGGCCTTGCTTGAGGGTGAATGCCGCTCGTATCTCCGAAAGAAGAAAGCGGTGTGTTTGGATTGTTCGAATGTCGACTATATCGACGCAAATGGAATTGAGGTCATCAACAACTTATCCAGGACAAACGTGACCCTTATGAGCGTCCCGTCATTCGTTATGGAGCTGCTCCAAATTGGAGGCCGATCATGAATACAACCACTGGAACCCTAAGCGCATCGATCGAACACTGCACGTTGGCTGACCGTGTGAGGTCGGGCGTCGCTGTACCCGGAGATGAAGATAACCTGATCATCCGGTTACGAAAAAGTGATGAAGGGGCGTTCGATGAACTAGTCGATAAGCATCATAGCGCGCTCATTCGAATGGCTATGAGCTATGTAACGGATCGCGAGGTGGCGGAGGAAGTCGTTCAAGATACCTGGATAGCCGTCATCAAAGGGTTGAATCGATTTGAGGGTCGATCATCCTTACGGACCTGGATCTTCGGGATCGTCATTCATAAGGCCAAGGATCGGGGAGTGCGCGAGAAGCGACAAATCACATTTTCCGCCTTTGAGTCGCCCGACGATGCAAGCGAGGAGGGTATCGATCCCTCTCGATTCCAGCAATCCGGCGAATGGACCGGACACTGGGCGTTTCCCCCTCAGCCTTGGGACGAGCAAACGCCTGAAAAGCTGTTGGCCAACCAACAGGCCGTGACTGCGATGAACAAGGCCATTGAAGCATTGCCTTCAACACTCAAAGCAGTCTTGATCCTACGCGACGTTGAGGGAGTAGAGGCCAAGGAAGTCTGCAGAGTCCTCAACATCACGGAAACAAACCTCTATGTCCGGCTGCATCGCGCAAGGGAGCGAGTGAGAGCGGCGGTCGAACAGGCATTAGCCGATAAAACGTCGGTCGGAAGATACGCCAAGGTCAGGTAGGACCCTCTTTTCTCCCCAGTGCCTGGCTTGTGTGTAAGAAATTTGAGAGACGGAGGACTCACGGATGAATAGTCCACGACCAGAGGCTTTGCATGGAAGACCATCCCTCTCAATGGATCGACAGCGCAATGACATGTCGCGAACTGACGGATCGTACTTCGGATTACCTAGAAGACCGTCTTTCGGACTGTATGAAGCTGGACATCGGCCTCCATCTTGCCTCATGTGTCGGTTGTCGGGTGTATGTGAGACAGATCTCCCTTGTGCGGCATGCGGTAGCGCTCATTCCAAAAGAGTTCCCATCACCGGTCAACCGGCTTCGACTGCGACAACAGTTTGCCGGAGGCCGTTCAACCATCACTTACCAACGAGGAGGCGTTCAATGAAGAAGATTCTATTATCAATTGTTGTAGCTGGGTGTCTTATGGGGGTTGGCACCATTTCCTATGCCGATGAAATGGGCAAGATGAAAGATGAGACGAAGAGTGGGATGAAGGCTGAAATGAAAAGTGAAATGAAGGCGAAGCATGACGAGATGAAAGCCCAAAAAGGTGAGATGAAATCTGAAACGCAAATGAAAAAGAATGAGATGAGCGGTGAGATGAAGGCGAAGAAAGACGAGATGAAGGGTGGAATGAAAGGCGCGATGGGCTATTAAGGGAAGCAGCCCGACCTATTCTCTCTCCAGCGGCCTGCACTCGGGGTCTCCCGACTGCAGGCCGTTTCGTTCTTCAGAGACACCTCACCCGGTCCCTTGTAAGAAATCGACAACGTCTCCGACGAAGGGCTATGTGAATGCCTTCCAAGGAGAGGTAAAATGAAGCTGGTTCTTATTCAGCCCGATTGGAGAGGGGAACACGTGCCGATTTCAGAACCCCCGGTATCGGTATCGCCTGAGTTGAACGATCAAACCGCTTCAACCCAGCCTTCCATTGAACAGGTATACCGCCATCGACTGCCGGTGCGAATCAGCCATTGGCTGAATGTCCCTATTCTCATCATTCTGATCATGAGCGGGCTGCAGATCTTCAACGCCCATCCCGCACTGTATTGGGGGGAAAGTTCAGATCGCGATCGCGTGTTGCTCACGATGCGGTCCGTCAAGAGCGACGACGGTAACATAAGAGGGGTCACAACAATTTTCGGCCATCAGTTCGATACGACCGGTGTACTGGGCTATTCCGATGGTATGCGCCGTGCGTTCCCGGCCTGGGCGACCGTTCCAAGCGTCAGGTGGCTCGCCATGGGACGGCAATGGCATCTGTTCTTTGCGTGGCTCTTTGTGATCAACGGCCTGATTTTTACGGCCTATGCATTGGCCAGCCGACATGTCGCACGTGATCTGGCGCCAACCCGCAAAGATTTGCGGGGCATCGGCAAATCTATTAGAGATCATCTGGTCCTGCGACATCCTGTAGGCGAAGCAGCCAAGCGGTACAACGTCCTTCAAAAACTGACCTATGCGGGCATCTTGTTCATTGTGGCCCCACTGATCGTACTGACCGGCTTGGCCATGTCGCCGATGATCGATGCGGCATTCCCCTGGCTTTTGACTATCCTAGGAGGTCGTCAAGCGGCGAGGACGCTTCACTTTCTTGCATGTTTTTCATTCGTCGGATTCATCATGATTCACGTCCTGCAGGTGGTCCTCACCGGATTCTTCAACAACATCCGCTCGATGGTCACCGGGTGGTTTATTGTCAAACATAGAGGAGTGGGCCATGAAGTATAAACGCGCGATGGGACGACGAGGTTTCCTTAAAGGGACCTTGGGTGCGGCGAGCCTGGTTGTAGTCTCCGGTTGCGACAATCTCACGCAAAGCAGTTGGTTTCCGTCCATCCTCAGCAAGACCGAACGGTTGACCGAAGCCGCGCAACGGGCGGTGACTTCCAAGAATGCGCTTGCCAAAGAATATGGTGAGGCCGATATCTCGGCGGTGTTTCCGGCGAACGGCTCCATCGATCCGGGGACAGAACAGTATGCCGAACATGTCGCACGGAACTTTTCAGAGTGGATGTTGGAGGTGAGTGGTCTGGTCAAGATGCCCAGGAGTTGGTCGCTTGCCGCGCTGAAGGAGCTCCCTTTTCGGACGCAAATCACTCGCCACGACTGTGTGGAGGGTTGGAGTGCCATAGGAAAATGGACCGGGGTTCCGATCAGTGACTTACTACGAGAGGTTGAACCATTGCCGAATGCACGCTATGCGGTGTTTCATTGCGCCGATGTGGATGATGAAGGGATCGCCTACTACGAGAGCATGGCCGTGGCCGATTGCTACCACCCTCAGACGATTCTGGCCTATGAACTGAATGGTGCCCCATTGGATATTCCGCACGGCGCCCCGCTCCGCCTTCGCTTCGAACGTCAGCTTGGCTACAAACATGCGAAATATGTCATGAAGATCGAATTGGTCGACTCCCTTGCCGACATCGGCGGTGGGAAGGGGGGCTATTGGGAAGATCAGGGGTATGAATGGTACGCGGGTATCTAGGGATAATGAAACTGTGCAAGCCCGCTATCGAGAAGGCTCACCGCCGTCCGTCATACCAGACGGAGAGCTGTTTTTTGTCGTGCAAGGTTCTCCTTGGAAGCAGAAGGACTCGGAATATTTGTGCGGCGATCTCTCGGCCTGAATAGAGCGACACCTTGCGCGTCGATGTCTCCAACGGATGTCCGGTCAAAATGGTGAATTGGAGGCCGCGTGTACGTCCCCATCGCTTGAGGTGTTTGCTGAGGGTGATTTCGTCCAACGCATAGAGGTTCTGGTCGAACCCGCCGACATCTTGGAAGGCATCGCGGCGGCACACGACCAAAGCCCCTGCTGCCCATCGACACAGAATCGATGCACCGGTCCAGATGCGCAGCGTCACGTGTGCCCACCAAGGCAGCCCGTCCATACGCAAGGTGCTGCCGCAACCGACGTGTTTTCCCCCTTCGATCACTCGTAGAATATCGGCAAGCAGGCCGGCACTGAGCAGACTGTCGGCGTCCAAAAAAAGCAACCACTCGCCGGTTGCGTGAGCGGCTCCCGCATTGCGCGCCCTGCCGATTTGATTGATTGGTTCAAAGACGACCTGCGCACCGGCCTGTCTTGCCAGCTCGGCGGTATTATCGGTGGAATTATTGTCGACAACGATGATGCTTGATGTGAAACAGGGCGCGCGGTTGGCGGCGACCGATTCGCTGACGGATTGGAGACATCGCTCGATCAGGCGTGCCTCATTGAAGGCTGGAATAACGATGGAGAGATGCATGGTCAGCTATGATGCCATAGCTGCTATGAGTTGCGAAACGGGAAATCGGTCCGGGGCATGACGGAGGATGGGGCATAAGGAATCGGCAACTGGACATGGAAGACACGATTGAGCGGGGATTTCTCTTCATCGATATTGCGTGTCAGGGCCTTGGGGTGTGCTCGAAACTCGCAAACGATGCGGAAATCATTCTCGTACGGATAACTTTCCGCCATTTCAAAACCGATGCGATTCCGTTCGGGTTGACAATCCTCATACGTGGCAAAGGTGTTCAGCACTGTGGCGGGACTTACACCGGCAGTGGGTGTCAACAAGACCATCAAGAGAAGCCACATGATCAACCCTCGCTTTCAATCATACAGATGCCTACATGCTTCTGTTCGAGTGTCACTCACAACCATCTAGCTGTCCAGTACTTTCCTTAATGTGCTCACCCGTCATTCTATACACGAGGATGAATCATGAATTAAGTTTACCCAAACGATGGCACATCCACTATTGGAGTAAACCCTAGGGCAGTCGGTCACGCGTAGATGTTCTGTGCATGGTAAGATGCATCGATGCCTCTCGCTCAGTTCCATCCGATCATTGCCGAATGGTTTTCTTCGCGCGTCGGTCGGCCGACTGACGTCCAAATCCAAGCATGGCCGGCGATTCACTCCGGAGCGGATGCGTTGATTGCCGCGCCGACCGGTTCAGGCAAAACCCTCGCAGCCTTTCTAGCCTGTATCGATAGCTTGTTCAAGCAGGCCCTTGCCTGCGAACTTGATGACCACACGCAGGTTCTCTACATATCGCCCCTCAAAGCTCTCAGTAATGACGTTCAGAAAAATCTGCAGAAACCGCTGGTCGAGATCGGGGAATTGGCCCTGCAAGCCGGGCTCTTGATGCCGGAGCTGCGTGTCTTAGTGCGGACCGGGGACACCCCGATGCCGGATCGTCAGCACATGCTCAAGCGGCCACCCCACATTCTCGTCACGACTCCAGAGTCATTGTTTATTCTATTGACTGCCGAAAAGAGTCGCCGGCTTTTGCAGACGGTAAGAACGGTCATCGTCGACGAAATTCATGCTCTCGCGCCCAACAAGCGCGGCGCGCACCTCGCGCTGTCGTTGGAGCGGTTGGAAGCACTGACGATGAAGAACCCGCAGAGGATCGGACTCTCCGCAACGCAAAAGCCGATCGAATTGGTGGCGGACTTTCTGGTAGGCGCTCGGTCTCGTCCGACGATCATCGACGTGGGGCATCGACGGGAGTTGGATGTCGCGGTCGAGGTGCCCAAGGACGAGTTGAGCGCGGTCGCGACGAACGCCATCTGGTCCGATGTCTATGACCGTGTTGCAGAACTGGTCCGACAGCATCGCTCGACGCTGGTGTTCGTGAATACACGGCGGCTGGCGGAGCGAGTGTCACACTATTTAGAGGATCGCCTGCGAGACCTTGGACCTGATACGGTAGCCGCCCATCACGGCAGCCTCTCGAGGCAGATCCGGCTGTCAGCCGAGGAGCGACTGAAAAGCGGTCAGACGCGCGCAGTGATTGCAACCGCTTCGCTGGAACTGGGTATCGATGTCGGGACTGTTGATCTGGTTTGCCAGATCGGCTCGCCCCGGGCCATTGCGACGGGTTTGCAGCGGATCGGCCGTGCGGGACATTGGATCACCGCCATTCCGAAAGGCCGCCTCTTTGCGATGACCCGGGACGAATTGCTGGAGTGTGGAGCATTGGTACGAGCCATTCGCGCCGGCACGTTGGATCAGATCGAAATTCCGCCTGCGCCGCTCGACATTCTCGCGCAGCAGCTTGTGGCTGCGGCTGCGACCCAGACATGGACGGAAGATGATCTCTTCGCGTTGTGTCGGCGGGCCTATCCTTACCGAGACCTGTCACGGGAGGATTTTTCGCAGATCCTGCGCATGCTGGCGGATGGTATCGCGACACAACGAGGGCGAGGGCTCGCGTATCTCTATCATGACCGGATCAACCATCGGCTCAAAGGGAGACGGGGAGCACGATTGGCGGCCATCACGTCGGGCGGTGCTATTCCCGATACCGCCAACTATGCCGTGGTGGCTGAGCCGGACGGGACCGTGGTGGGTTCCGTCGACGAAGATTTTGCGGTAGAAAGTCTTGCCGGTGACATCATGCTCCTCGGCAATACGTCATGGCGGATCAAAGGGGTTGAAGCAGGAAAAGTGCGAGTGGAGGATGCGAAAGGGGCTCCGCCCAACATTCCGTTCTGGCGAGGAGAGGCTCCGTCTCGGACAACCGAGCTGTCTGCGGCTGTCGCGTCTCTGCGGCAAGAGATTGCCGACAGGGTAACTTCGACCGATCCCGATGCGAGCCGTCAGCGCTCAGCAATCAGCTTTCTGAGGACGGAGTGTGCGTTGGATCAACGCGGGGCTGAGCAAGCTGCGGCGTATGTCGCCTCCGGGATCGCAGTGTTAGGCGCCGTGCCAACCCAAGACCGCCTCATCGCCGAACGGTTTTTCGATGAAAGCGGGGGCATGCAGTTGGTACTCCATGCTCCGTTCGGAGGGCGGATCAACAAGGCCTGGGGACTCGCGCTGCGCAAGCGGTTTTGTGTGACCTTTGATTTCGAATTGCAGGCGGCCGCGACCGACAATGGAATTGTCATTTCCTTGGGTGAGCGCCACAGCTTTCCGCTCGAGTCGGTGTTCGGATATCTCCATAGCCGCACGGTTCGGGATGTGTTGATTCAAGCGCTGTTGCAGGCGCCGATGTTTATGACGAGGTGGCGGTGGAACCTGAGTCGCGCGCTGATGCTCCTTCGTTTTGCCGGCGGCAAGAAAGTCCCGCCTCAGATTCAGCGGATGAAAGCGGAGGATTTGATGGCGGCTGTGTTCCCTGACGCTCTTGCATGTCAGGATAATATGGTCGGTGAACGCAAGAGACAGATTCCTGATCATCCGCTGGTTGCCGAGACCGTACGCGATTGTTTGACGGAGGCCATGGACCTTGACGGGCTGATACGACTGCTCACGAGAATAGAGACCGGAACAATCGAATGCCTTGCCGTGGATACGCCGACACCGTCACCGTTGTCCCATGAAATCTTGAATGCCAATCCCTATGCTTTTCTGGATGATGCGCCGCTGGAGGAGCGACGGGCGCGGGCAGTGGAAATGCGGCGAACGCTTCCCGCAGAAATGGCGGGCCAGGTCGGCGCGCTCGATCCGGCGGCGATAGAGGAAGTACAGCGGGAGTCATGGCCCGTGGTTCGCGATCCGGATGAATTACACGATGCGCTGCTGACCCTGGTTTGGTTACCCGTCGAGGAAGCGAAGGAATGGGCGGCGCACATACCGCGATTGGTCGATGAGGGGCGTGTAGTTGGGTTGTCGGTGCAGGGAAATGGGCATGAGGCGAAAGGATGGGTGGCGACAGAAAATCGGGACAGCATAGAAAGACTGTTCATCGCCGGTGATGACGCGATCCTTGATGCTGTCGTTCGTGGTTGGATGGAGAGCATCGGTCCGACAACTGCTGGCGAGCTCGCTGCTCGGTTGCACTATTCCGTGGCCCAGGTGGATGGTGCCATGTTGCGGCTCGAAACGCAGGGGCAGGTGCTCCGTGGGCGGTTTCGTGAAGCGTTAGGCGTGAGGCGTGAGGAGAACGCGATTGAGTGGTGTCACCGCCGTCTGCTGGCTCGTATTCATCGTCTGACCATCGGCATGTTGCGCAAAGAGGTGGAGCCGGTCACGGCGTTGGAATTCATGCGGTTCTTGATGCAATGGCAGCATGTCCTACCCGGATCACGTCAACATGGTGAAGCCGGTCTGATGCAAGTGATCGGACAACTGGCGGGATTTGAGGCGGCGGCCTCTGCGTGGGAGCCACAGCTCTTGCGGCTGCGCATGGCCAAGTACGAGCCGGAACTCTTGGATCGACTCTGTCTGAGCGGAGCGGTCAGCTGGGGACGGCTCTCGCCGCATCCCAGCTTGGCGCTTGACCATGAGCAGGAACGACGCCGGATCATCCCCACCAGCGTCGCTCCCATCAGTTTGTTTCCGCGTGAGGACAGTGAATGGCTGACGCAGGTCTTGCGCGGAGAGACAGCCGCAGCCGGACCGGATTCTGCGCTGCACTTAAGTTCGGTGGCGCAAAATCTGCGTCATGCGTTGCAGGAACAGGGCGCAAGCTTCTTTGCCGATCTGGTCCGGATCACACATGATCTTCCAACGGAAGTGGAAAACGGACTGTGGGAACTTGTGGCAGCAGGGTTTGTGACGGCAGATGGGTTCGACAACCTTCGCGCCCTGATGGATCCGCATCGGCGTCGTGCTGAGGGTCGTGAACGAGCTCGTCGACCCCGGCATTCAACTGGACGGTGGTCGCTGCTCCGATCTGGAAGTCCGTCAATCGTGAACCGTCATTCGTCAGCCCTGGTGAATTCAGCCCACGGCTCTGAGCCCTCAGCACTTCCATCAAGCCATCAGCCATCAGCCATCAGCTCAGTTGAGTGCGTTGCTCGACAACTGCTTCGTCGTTATGGCGTGGTGTTTCGTGATGTCCTGGCGCGGGAATCGTTGGTTCAGTCATGGCGAGATCTTCTTGTGCAGTATCGGCGCATGGAGATGGCCGGCGAGGTGCGAGGCGGGAGATTTGTGAGCGGATTTACCGGAGAACAGTTTGCGTTGCCGGAAGCGGTGGAGTCGCTGCGAGCGATGCGAAATAAAGGGATATCTCCCGGCGCCGGCCACGAGGTCAAACTCTCAGCGACGGATCCCCTAAATCTTGCCGGTGTGATTCTCCCGGGGCCGCGCATTCCATCGGTGCCGACGAATTTCTTGGTGTTCAGGGATGGCGCACTTGTGCGAACGGTGATCGGGCGGCAAAACGAAACAACGCTTGCCGTCCCAGACCAGGCCGTCAAGTGATGTGATGCCTGAAGTCGGACTATCGGGCGAATGCCTTGGATATGTCCCTGAGCTGCGCCAGCAGCGATGTGGAATCCTTGCCTACTGTTTCGGCATAACCTGCCTGGGCAGCGGAGAAAAATGCCGATTGGCGATCCCCGGGAACTCCCAACAACCTGCCCACCGATGCCAGATATTCTCCCCGCCCTGCCGCCAGATCTTGCTGTAGATTTTCTTGATTGAAGGACACAAAGGCCGCCGCTTTGAAATCCGGCTTGATCTGGCCATCTTCGCTCCACCAAGCCGCTCCGGATGTAGTGCCGGTGATATTGGAGGTCGTGTCGGTGGTTTGATTGAGGGTGGCCTTGAGGGTGCAACCGGTGAGTCCGAGCATCATGCTTGCACCGGCGATCACGACACTTTTTATTAGGGTTCGCATAGGCCCCTCCTTGCTGTAGGTCGATATCGATACGGAAGTGACCGACACTATAGCACAGCGTGCCTTAAGCTGGTCTGATTATTGACCGACAGGGGAGTGGCGGAACACTCAACCTATTCTCATGAGTGGGAGATATCCATGCCGGTTGAAGCACTGACCAACTTTGATCCCCAACAGTTCTTTAACCTGCGTCCCATAGCCAATGTTGGCCTGCGCCAGCTGGATACTCAAGTCAGCCAAATGGCGATTTCCAATGATTTGTCCGGTCGCCTGAGCGTGACGACCACGGACGGGGACACCATTGTGCTGACAGCCGACGTCGAGTCCGACTTTCGAACCGGCAACTATCAGTCTCGTGTCGAGACTGCCCAAGGAGCCGTGAATGTTGGAGCGAGTTCTGCGCAATATGCATTTCAACGGAACTTCGGCGTCGAGGTAAAGGGCAATCTGAACGAGCAGGAGCTGCACGATCTTGGGAATCTCTTCCAGAAGCTCTCCGGTGTCTTTCACGGCTTCTTTCAGGGGCAGGATGAGGATGCGAGGTCTCACACCGTCAACCTTGCTAAACAGTTTAGCGAGTCAGCTACCTTCTCCAGTCTCGATTTGAGTGTGGAGGTCGTGCGATCGGTCACGGTGGTTGCGGCCTCAGCAGTTACCGCGGGTGGGGCGCCAGCGGCGGCGGCGGAGATCCCGCAACCGTCCAACGGTACCACGGCGTCCACCCCGCCATCGGATTCGTCTGAGAGGGGCTCTCTCACGATGCCGATGAAGGATGCCCCACTTGCGTCGCTCATCAAACAGGTATTCGATGCGCTGAAGGAAGCCGATGCCGACTTGCGCAAATTCCAGACGTATCTTCCGGCGTTCTTCGACAAACTCCACGAAAGCCTCATAAGAGACTTACCGGGTGAGCCGAAACCCACGGCCGATGAACCGGATCGTCCCGTAGCACAAGCCCCGGATCAAGCTCCATCAACACCAACAAGCGGCAGCGTGCGTCAAGCCTACAGCTCGATGAATCTGGCCACATTTTCATTCTCACTCGAGAGTTGAGCGCGCAGCCGCCATTGAGTTGGTCTCCTGAATCAGACGGGTTGAGCAAGCCCGACTCTGTCCGCCACAACCTCCGTCAACACACCCGTGTCGATGGTCACGCTCCTTTGAAGGCATGCGTGCCGTGAGTAATCGCTCCGCCGGCACGAAGAGCAGCGGCGACAAGCACGGCCTCCGCAATCTCAGCATCCGAGGCGCCCGCCTCGCGCGCGTTGTTCGCATGGATTTCGATGCAATAGGGACATTGCGTCGTGAATGCGACGCCGAGTGCGATCAGCTCCTTGTACTTCCTCGACAACGTACCTTCTGCCAAGGCGGCCTTGTCGAACGCCACAAACGCTTTCATGGCCTCCGGCGCGTGCACTTCGAGCAGTTTCATCTTCCCTAGGTTTTTCATGTCATACATGACGATCTCCTTCTGTTGGCGATGGTGATGATCGAACCTGCGTGGTGCTTCTGGAGCACACTATAAAAAGAACGACGGGCGATTGCCTTACCCGAGAGACTGATTCTCTTATCAGGAGCATGCTACACTGCGTTCGATTTGATCGGGCGACCGGGAGACTTAGCCGAGACGCCTATTTGCCGCGAAGAATGATATGGACGTCTTGTCCGAAGTCCTCAAGACTGTCAAACTCGACGGCGCTGTGTTTTACAATGCGGAATTCTCAGCGCCCTGGTGCTTTTGTTCACCTCCTTCGTCGGAACTGGCTCCGTATCTGTCTGCCGGTGCAAACCACGTCATCATCTTTCACCTCTTGACCGAAGGCCGAGGCTTTGCGCACATCGAAGGAAATCAGCGACCGCTTCAGCTTGCCGCCGGCGATCTGGTCATCCTTCCAGATGGCGACCCGCATGCATTGAGAAATGGGCCGTTTGTCAGACCGACAAACCATGCGGAACAGGTGAAGCGGGTGTTCGCACAAGGCCTCAAAGTTGCCCGCATGGGTGGCGGAGGGGAGGTCGCCAAATTCATCTGCGGCTATATGGCCTGCGATCCGCAACTCAGCCAACCGTTTTTAGGCGGGTTGCCGCCCATTCTGAAAGTCAATGTGCGCGCTGACGCAGCAAGTCAATGGCTCGAACAAACCATCCGCTATTCAGTGGATCACGCGGATGGGGCCCAGCCCGGTAGTCAAGCCGTGCTCGCCAGACTGTCCGAAGTCTTGTTCATTGAAGCGCTGCGACGGTATATCGCCGTCCTCATCCTGATCAAAAGGGGTGGCTGGCCGGTGTTCGTGACCCGGAAGTCGGAAAAGCTTTGGGCTTGCTGCACCGCAAGCCGGCTCATCCGTGGACGATCGCGTCTCTCGCCGAGGAAGTGGGCATTTCTCGATCCGTACTGACGGAGCGGTTCCGGCGGTGTCTCTCGGAGGGTCCGATAGCCTATCTCGCGCGGTGGAGGCTTTCACTCGGTGCGCAACCGCTCGTCTCCACCAGCAACAGCGTGGCGCAGATCGCCAGTGAGGTGGGCTATGAGTCGGAGCCGTCATTCGATCGCGCTTTCAAGCGACAGTTCGGTTTCCCCCCGGCGCGTTTCCGTAGCCGATCGAGGACGGCTCGTAAGCACGAGAGATCGGCGAGTCAACCAGAGGAGCGCGCGCAATAAGACCATCTAAGGAGAGACCATGCTAGAACTCAGGCCAGTCTGCGAGCAATGCTGCAAGGCCTTGCCGCCGAACTCGACCGAAGCGCGCATCTGCAGCTATGAATGTACGTACTGCTCCGAGTGTGTTGAACACGTGCTGGCCAATGTCTGTCCCAATTGCGGCGGAGGGTTCGTGCCGCGCCCCATCAGACCCTCAAGGAACTGGAAAGACGACAACTTCCTTGGTAAGGATCCGGCTAGCACGAAGGTCAAGCACCGGTCCGTGGATATTGGCGCGCATCAACTGTTTTCGCAGAGGATTCGTGCCATTCCGCCGGAAGAGAGATAACGCATGATGCGACGAACGAGAAGGGGATAGATTTCTTATCCTCGTCGTACACGCCAATGAAGACCGCTTTTATCATCTTTGACCGTATGACGAGGCTGGATTTCATCGGCGTGTATGATCCACTGACGCGCCTGAAGTCGATGGGATTGATGCCCGAGTTTACCTGGGACATCTGCGCCATGAGTGAGGATGTTGTTAATGACAAAAAACTCCGCATCGGGCCGACCGTCGTGGGCCGCCCGCCTTCGGGCTACGGTCTGCTTGTGGTGCCTGGCGGGCTGGGAACGCGGGAGCTCCGGCATGATAGGGCATTTGTTGATTGGATACGAACTTCGGAGCCGGTCAAACTGAAAGCATCGGTCTGCACCGGCTCTCTCTTGCTGGGGGCGGCGGGCTTCTTGAAAGACAAACGCGCGACAACCCATCCGAATGCCTTCAACGAGTTACAGCAATATTGTGCGCAGGTCGTCAATGACCGTGTGGTGGATGAAGGAAATGTCGTTACGGCAGGAGGCGTGATCTCCGGTAGTGATCTTGGGCTTCACCTGGTCGAGCGTTTCGCTGGTGTGGAAGTACGGACTCGAATCACAACGCAAATGGATTATCCTGATGTTTCGCAAACAGCGACGTAAGCTGCATGACTGCCTTCAACATGCGGCCTTCGCGATTCGTGCGTAACAGTATGAACTCGTCGCGTTACCGGCCAAAGCATCAGTGACTCAGACTGATACCAAGTATGCGCGTGTCTTCTCTTACCGAGCTTTCTGCGGAAATTCTGGAGCAGGTGGGTGCGCAGGAGTGGGAGGTGCAGGAGCAGGCTGAAATGTCTGGTTGTTCAATTGAAGGGGAGGGCCGAGGTTCATCGATGGACTTTGCGGTGGCTGTATGATGGTACGACGGTTGCCGCCAGGTGGATCGATAGTCGTCTCTACATTTCCTTGGGAATCCTTGTATACTTGGACGCCGCCTTCGGATCCCAGCACTTGGTTCAAGCGTTCCCTCGCGCTAGGTTGTTCCAACCCTCGATCGTCAGATGCGAGTAGCATGCTTGGCCATGCGGTTCCCATTATGATAACGACAAAGACAGTGATCCAGGACATGGATTAGTATACTGCTGACTTTGAAATATGCGAAATTACCGAGGCAGCGCTCCCGCATTAGGTTCCAGCCTATCGGTTGGTGTGGTGGAATGGAGGGTAGAGGATGATTCCAGAGAAGCGGTTGCAAGTGGCGATACTATTGTACGATGGCATGACGGCGCTCGATGCGATCGGCCCATACGAGGTTCTGCAGGCGCCGACGCTCGGCACCGATGTGCGCTTCGTGGCGCGCGAGAAGGGCGTGAAGCGAACCGACTTCGGCAGGCTCCGGTTGACGGCCGACTATACGCTTGCCGAAACTCCCACCCCTGACATTCTCGTGGTGCCCGGAACTGCGTTTCCGAAGGCGGTGATGGGTGATCAGCTTGTTCTGGAATGGATTGCGCAGGCGCACCGGACCACCAAGTGGACCACGTCGGTGTGTACCGGCGCATTAGGTCTGGCAGCCGCCGGCGTGCTGAACGGGCTGAAGGCCACCACGCATTGGCTCGCGCTCGATGTGCTGAAACAATTCGGCGCGATCCCGACGAAGGAGCGGGTTGTCCGTGAGGGTAAGATTCTCACTGCCGCCGGCGTGTCATCCGGCATCGACATGGCTCTCATATTGGTCGCTGAAGAGTTTGGAGCCGACGCCGCGCAACTCACCCAGCTTCTTATCGAATACGATCCCCATCCGCCGTTCGATGCCGGCAGCCCCGACAAGGCACCGCCTTCGATCGTGAATGCGGCGCGCGAGGAGTTCAGCAAGCTGGTCGTCATGCCGTAAGCGCATCGAACACGCCGACGGGCTGATTCGCGCAACGTTTCTATTTCTGCTGTAATGTCCATCAGTGACCGGTGAGCGCGATTGCTGTACCCGCGTTGTCTGTCTCCGCGTTCAAATCTCTAAAACTTTGAAATGAGTTGCCAGAAATCCCCTCTCGCGATAGCTGTAGACGGCGCGCTGGATTCCAGTGTGGGATAGTCTTTCACGTCTCATTTGGAGGGAGGGTACCCATGCATTTCGTCCTCGTGTCAGCAGTTGCAGCCGGGCTGGTGTTCTTGCTATGGCAGACGAGGTCCTAGTTTCGTCTCCGACCCAAAGCACCGAATGCGCTCCATGGCTGTGAAGTCTTGGCGTGAAGGCTAGGAAAGTGAGAAGAACTCTTCGGTAGATGTCGTACGGAGCTGAGCTCCAAGCGGCACGCCTCAGTGCGAAGCATCTTCTTGCACGGCCTCCAGCGGGTCACCCACTGGAGGCCGTCTCATTACTCAGACTCTCGTCTTATGGCACGGGTTTTCTTCCAATGGATTACAACGATCTATAATGACTTGGATCGGCATGGTGAAGCCGAAGGAGTCGGTCTGCATCTCTCTCGTTTCGCCGTCAAAACCATGAAATTGATTGCCAGGAATTCCATCTCGGAGTACCCCTAGACTGGGCGCCGGTTCCTGGCGCCATTGTTGGTACAACCTATTTCAGGGGAGGATGTCCATGCGTTTTCTCATCCTATCAGCAGTTGCCGCCTCAGTCATGCTTGGGACCGGCGCACCGGTTCTGGCGGACGAAGCGACAAGCCTCAGCTCTGAGATGAAGAGCGAAATGGGCTCCATGGCCAGCGAGGCCAAGGGCGACATGAAGGCCGAGCATCAGCAGATGCGGGAGAATTTCAAGGCCAAGAAGGACCGGATGAAGTCCGACGTGAAGGTCAAGAAAGACCAGATGAAGTCGGAGATGAAGGCGAGGCGGGACGCGCTCAAGGCCGAGAAGCAGGAGATGAAAAAATCGGCCAAGGCCAGAAAAGCCAAATCTCAGAAGGATGCAAAAGAGGCGGCAGAATCCGCGATGCCGAGCTCGCACTAGCGCTCAGGTCTTCTCGGTGTTCGGTAGTCATGCAAACGGCCTCCAGCGGGGAAACCCGTTGGAGGCCATTGCTTTTATGTCGCGTTCCGCTAAGGTCTTCAGACTGTGCTTGACGCCGGAATCATGTCGCCGGCAATGGGCGTCTGTAGATTCGATTACACCGCTTGCTCGCATGGCAGTATAAAGACGTGGAGTGGGAATGCGTTATCGCCTTGGGCTGCCTCTTGTGCCAAACGGAACCGCGTGAATCCGTCGACTAGACGATAGGCCGATTGTTCCGATACTGCTGCCAGGATCATCCGGTTGGTCGTGGGGGCGAGAAAGAACTGGCTGGTCGATCCGGTCGCTCCTTTCCCACCGACGTTGTGCAGCTCGCTGAATCCGGTCACCTCGTATTCGTTCAGCAAGGCATGTACGTGTTCCACGAGCGATTCACGAAAGACGATCACCAACATTTTCATAGGCGTCACTCCTGAGCATGAGAGATTGTCATGGAACGTGCGTACCCTTTTCGCTGTTCAATCTATTGTCGGGGGAGATCCAGACAAATACAAGATCAACGGGCTATTCCTTAGATTAAGGGTAGACCGATAGGTCAGCGCGGACGTTGGGTCCGGCTCGACAAGGACGGCGGCGATAGGCTATAAGTGACGGACTCACAGGCCTACCGGGGGAATGAACGAGAGCGGTACCTATGCAAGAATATGCCTTATATTTTGGGATCTCCTGTGTCGTTCTCTCCGTGTATATGCTCGTCAAGGGGTTTGTCGCGGCATCCAGGCAACGGAGCGAGGATCATTCAACCACGCTGGTTCCGGCCTATATCTATGGAATCGTCGCGTCGATCCTGCTGACATTCGGGCTGGGATTTTTGAAATTAAAATTACCTTGGTGGGGATTTCGAATCGTGTTCCCCGGCACGACTCTGCTCTTTCCCGCGCTGATCTATCTCGTCGGTCGGCGTCCTCCGAAGCCTCGTCTCGATCGCGTCGACGCGTGACCCCATCAGATTCGTTTGAGCAGGAAGGCATCCCCCACTACTTTGCGATCGTAATGCTCGGCACGCCGGCGCGCGGCACTTCGGTGACCGTCATCTGGAACAACTGCGACAGCAGCTTGAACGCTTCCCGGTTCCAGCGAGCCTGTGGACCGGTCGTATTCACGGCGTAATAGTGCCCATGGGATCGCATGACGAGATCCATTCCGGACGGAGATGATGGTGACATAATCAGATCCATGGTCTTGACCGGATTTTCCGCCACCTCGGGAGTGCGGCTGTCCTTGTCGACATGGTATTCCGGCTCTTCGGCGATGGAAAGCCCGAGAAAATTCAACATGGCGTTGAAACTTCGCAGTCGAAAGTCGCCTTTGAGCGGCCAGTCACCGCCATAATGCCCCGGGCGGATATCAAAGGTGACGTCGTGCGTAAGCCCCAGTTCGTTCTCATTCTGGAGGCGGGCTCGCTCTTCTCGGGACAATAAATCCGGGTCATAATTGGTGATCAGTGTGCCGCCTTCAACCTGTTTTCGTAACGTGTACGTCTTGTCCGGGCCGTTATACTCCACTTGATATTCCTGTTCGAGCGCTTTGAATCCCTCCGCCGTGACCGAGTCGGCAGGGATCGTCCAACTTCGCTCGATGCTCAACGGTTCTACATAGAGACTGTTGTGGTCTTGAATGGCCGACAGATGGAGGACCACACGCCGGAACATCTCATAGCCGGCCTTATCGGACGGATTATTGCGATGGGCGACAGTTCCATCGTTGTGTTTGAGCCGGAGCTCTTTGGCCATCAACCTGAGGAGCAGATCAATATCGATTCCCTGTCGCAGGAGCAGAGTCAGCTTGGCTTCGTGGAACGGTGTGAGCAAGCGCTGGGTAAACTCCTCGCCTTCAATCGGTGCGATACTGATGGTCGGATTCTCGGCCACGCTTCCGCCGATGACAGGCAAGATGGTCCGGCTGGCGTCCCCGGTGAGAGCCGGTGTCGCTCCGGCCGTAAACCGAAAGTCAAAGGTCGCCGCGACGTTGGAGACGCCGGTAAAGTGAATCGGCTGATGGTGTTGCGCTCTGGCGATATTGATCAGTAATTGCTTGGACTGCGCCTCGATGATGGCGTCGTCATAGGCGATCACGGCTCGATTTAAACTGATCGGCGAGAGGCACCCTGACAGAACGAGCAGACAGGAGACGATCGATACGTTGAGCCATGCAGAGGAAAAAACACTGCTCCTCATCGATTCATCACCTTGCTCCGAACGTGGACGGGAATCGAATGCGATTTGTACCATATCAACACCACGATGCCTAGAAGGTGGAAGAGAGACGGATGTCTTATGCGATGACGGGGTGCGGTTCCGCGATTCCGACTCGTTGAACCGTCATCTGCACCGGGATATTCGGGCGCAAGGTCATGAAAGGTTCCGGTTGGATCGTTTGTCCATCGACCAGACGTAATAGGATTTTTGACGTCATCGTCGCCAAGATCAGCAGTCCTTCCAATTCGGCGAATGACTCGCCGAGGCACCGATGCCCCCCGCCACCGAATGGAAAGTAGGTGAAGGCCGGACGGGTCCGTTTGTTCTCTTCAGAGAACCGTTCAGGATCGAATCGGTTAGGATCGGGGAACCAGCGTGGATTGCGATGCAGATTCCATGGACTGATAAAAACCCGAGCGCGGGCTGGAAGCACCGCGCCGGATGGAAGTCGGTCCTCTGCCTGCCCGATGCGGGTATGGAGGATCCAGGCAGGAGGAAAGAGGCGCAATGACTCGTCCCAGACCATCCTGGTATACCGCAAGCGAGGAACATCCGTCGCGGTCGGGAGGCGGTTGCCGACAACAGTCTTGAGCTCCTGGGCCAGACGGTCGCGAACCGACCGAAATTGCGACAGGAGAAACCATGTCCAGGTCAGGGCATTGGCGGTGGTTTCGTGGCCGGCGAGCAAGAAGGTCATGAGTTCATCGCGGATTTCCTCATCGCGCAGAGGGCGGCCTTCTGCGTCCTTTGCGGCCAGTAGCAACGACAACACGTCATCATGCCGATGAGAAGCCGTCCGCCGCTCGTGAATGAATCGGTAAATCATCGTCTCCATCAAGCGGTGACCCAGCAGGAACCGGCGGTGGAGTGCCGTTGGAACCCAGAGAGGAGTCAATCGCTCCAGCGGCGAATCGTACTGAAACTTGACGAGCTGTTGGCCGACGGTGATGGCGCTTTTGACGGCGTGAGCCTCTGATTCGATGTCCTGACCGAAGAGCAGGCGCCAGATAATCGAAAGGGTGAGGCCTGTCATTTCCCGACTGATATCGACTGTCATCCCATCATGCCAGCCGGCAACGAGGTCGCGAGCCTTCGTGGTAATCAGATCGGCGTACGAGCTGACATGGTCGCCATGGAAAAACGGAAGAAAGAGCCGCCGTTGATGGTGGTGGATCTCGCCTTCCGTGTGGAGAACACCTTGACCAAAAATGCGAGATTCCACCGGAGGGACCGGGACCTTTCGATAATTGTCTTGATTGGACACGAGCACATGTTTGACGTCGGCTGGATGGTTGAGCACATAGAAGGCTAGTCTTCGCTCCCGTAAAAGGAGTTCGGCGACCAATCCCATCGGGACCTTGGCCACGTCACCATAGGCCTGACATCGCAGGAGAAAACCGAGGGTGTCCCGGCGAATTTCCGGGAAGAATCCCCACCACCGAGAGACCGGCGGGCCGGAAAGAGTTGGAGGTGGAATCGTCTGATCGGTCATGCGTCCAGCGCGTTGTTCATGAAAGATACCGTATGTATAGCCGGCACTGTCAATGAACGCGAGCTTCGTCCTTGGCCGTCCCTGTACTGTCGTCGCGAATCGTGGACAGCGCGATCAAGGAGAGGATCGCGCACAGGCTGACGTACCAGCCGGGAGCCAAGACATTGCCGCTTCGTTCTATGAGGATGGTTGCCAGTAACGGCGCTGTCCCGCCGAATAAAGCTGCGGCGATATTATACGAGAGGGAAAGTCCGGTGTATCGGCGCGAGACGGGAAAAAGGGTCGCGACGATGGCGAAGAAGGGACCCATATACGCGGCTACAAACACCGTAATCAGGGTTTGAGCCGCGACAATCAGCGCGATCTGACCGCTGCTCAGCCACAAGAAAAACGGGACCGTTCCAAGGGCGAGCCCTGCGGCGCCGCCGGCCAGTATCCATCGATGCCCAACTCGGTCAGACAACTTTCCCATCACCGGAATCAACACCGCCAACAGAGCCATGCATACGGTGTTGATGGTGAGCGTGGTTCCCATCGGCAGATCAGTCACTCTGGTCAAATAGGTGGGGAGAAAGACATAGAACATGTAAAACGCGACGCCGTGCAGCAAGACGAGGCCAATCACTTGCAGGAGGGGCGCACGGTGCCAGAGGAGAAGTTCACGTGCCGGTGAAGATGAAACCGCTCCTGTTTGTTGGAGTCGTTCGAAAGCCGGTGACTCAGGGATGCGCCGCCGCAGATACCATCCGACCAATGCGATGAGACTTCCGGAGAGAAACGGGATACGCCATCCCCATTCTTGAAGCGCCTCGTGTGTGAGGCTCGCGGCCGCCACGGTGCCGATGCCGGATCCCAGCAATGCACCGATTTGTGCGCTGAAGCCTGCCCAACTGCCGATATAACCTCGTTCGGTCGGCGACGCATGTTCAACGAGAAAGGTGACCGAGCCGGTGAATTCACCGCCGACGGACAGGCCCTGGAGAAAGCGCAGAGCGGTGAGCGCGAGCGGCGCGGCGAGACCGATCTGGGCATAGGTCGGTAACATGCCGACAAGACAGGTGGGCAGCGCCATGAGGAGGATGGACCAGGCAAGCGCCTCGCGCCGCCCTCGTGTATCACCCCAGTATCCGAACAGCAATGCGCCGAGAGGCCTTGCGAGAAAGCCGACGGCAAAGACGCTAAACGTGGCAATCAACGACAATGACGAATCTGAAGAAGGAAAGAACAGGAGGGACAAGACAGGCGCGAAGTATCCGAACAGGGCGAAGTCATACCATTCCAGCACGTTGCCGACCGCGCCGGCCAGCACCGTTTTACGCAACGGTCTCGATCCGTCTGAAATCATGAAAGCGCACGCTCGCGGATCAATGTCAGATTGCCGTGGCCACCATACCATGAACGAAGGTGTCGCGCGGGATCTACAGGACTCCAGGTAGGCATTTCATGGGTTCAGAACGCGAGCCGCAGGACTCAATATGCTTTGAGTGAAGTGAACTGCAGTGTGAACGTCTGGATCTTTCTCAAGTAAGTCCGCACGTCATGGTCGCCGCATCGTTGGTGGGAAGTCAGGCGATACTTCCGTTTCACAAAGTCATGGCCTGCGCCGGCGCCGCATAGATGGATCACCGCGGCGAGATTCTGCTTCTGCTCAAGGGTCGCCTGCCGGTTCCCAATCGCTTGTGCCACCTGACGGTCGAGGAGAACAGCCGTCAACTCGATCGCGTGGCTCGGGAGCACCCTGGTATAGAGGCTGTTGAACCAGCAGGAATCAAAGTCATACCATGGTCCCTCAGTAACGACCTGGTGGTTGTGGATGCAGTAGTGCTTTCCTTCTTGAAATGTCCCGTCGGTGATTTGAAACATGCCGACCGCAGTCGAAGCCGGCTGGTACCATTCCAACGGATTCCATGCAGACACTCGCCAGCGCCAGTAGGTTCGTGCGACAGGGTTGCCGGCTCCCTCAGCCTGAGCCAAGGCCGCGAGCAGTTCGGGTGCAACGGTTGGCGTTGAATGTTCTTTGAACAGGGTTCCGTATTCTTGCCAGGTTGCGCGCGGGCTCTTATCCAGTGCATTCTCCACGGGAAAAAATAATTCCGTCGGTTTGTCGATCGTATGGTACACCCAATTGATGGCGAGCAATCCCACCCAGAAGAGGACCAACCCGAGTCCTATCCTCGGCAGCGGCGGCGTTCTTGTGACAGCGCGCAGAAACGCTTTCATCTCAATCCAACGCCGACCGGCAAAGCGCACCATCAGTTTGAACGGATGATGGTGACGAGCGCGAGTGGAGCGGGTGTTATGGCGAGAAGGCATGAAGAAAGCGTAACAGAAAACTGAGGCAGGTGTCGGCGCTGATTGAATAGTCGATCTTGCTTTACGATTCCCGACAAGTTAAATATGGCCGACAAGTCAGGAGTTCACCTTATTCAGAGTGTGCTTCGGTCCATCGGAGGTTTGTATGCGTCGATTCTTGGTTCTTAACGTCGTCCTCATCACGCTGCTGACGACGCCATGCGCATTTTCCCAATCGTTTACCGACAAGGCCAAAAAGGACCATGCGGTGGAGATGAACGACGAAGAGCCTGCGATGCAGAAAGCCATGGAGCGCGCTCGCGCGGGCTTGGACGATTTTCTCAAGAAAGTGACGACGCCTCCGCCCGATACCGACCAGTATTCGGTCAAGGTGAGAGTGAGTGAAGGAGAGAGTCAAGAGTATCTGTGGATCTCGAACCTCAAATCACAAGGGGACATGTGGTCGGGGAGGATCGACAACCTTCCGATGCTACGTTCCGTCAAGAAGGGGCAATCCTACACGTTTGCGAAGAGTGAGATCGTCGATTGGACCTATATCGACAAAAGCAAGAAGAAGGTCCTTGGAAATTTCACCACCTGTGCGCTTCTCACGAAAGAACCACCGAGTGTGGTAGAAGGCATTCGCAAACAATATGGCCTCGAATGTGAGCGCTGATGTCGGAATTTGAAGCGTTTCCAACTGCCTCTGATTAACCGCTCTCCTGCTTTACACGACCGGCTTGGCTGACCCTGCTTAAGCCGTCAGTAATTGCACTGCCGGCGAAGCGATCCCCACATCCGGATGTCATGCGCATACGGGGGGTTCCTTTTAGTAATCATTCATGAAGAGGGTGGAAGCGGCAATCAGCAATCCAACACAGACAACGAATACGACGACAACCAGCATACTAGCCTCCTTTACAACCTTGCCAAGTATGGGGTAGGGGTGATCTTGCCCTACCGTTATCCTGTGTCGATCTAGTGTATCCGACCTGCCGGATCTATGTCTAAGTATGCGAAATCACGTGCTGCTTCCTCAGGCTGGTGGTACTGTGAATCGCTGGATTTTCTGCACGGAGGTCAATGGAACCGGCTCGACTCCATAGACTGTTCTCTTCGCCAGACTCGGCGGAGTTGATCACTGGCGAGGCTCCTAATCCATTTCAGGCGAGGGGCCAGTCCCAGGCGGATGCCAAGAAACAGGCGATCCGCGATCATTTTGACGTCTGCGCCGGGCTGCGTGATTACTGGGAAAAGAAAGCCAGAGCGTATTACGAAGATCAGACCCGCTATTTCAGATTTCTTGTGCCGGAGGGGCTGAGCGTCTTGGAAATTGGGTCAGGCTTAGGGAATCTGCTCGCCGCACTGAAGCCTCGTCGTGGAGTCGGCATCGACTTGAGTGCCGAGATGGTCAAGGAGGCGGCTCATCGGCATCCTACCTTGGAGTTCCGTGTGGGAGACGTGGAAACGTTGGATATTGAAGAAACTTTTGACGTCATCATTCTGGCCGACGTGGTCGGCCACTTGCTCGATGTTGAGGCTGCTTTGAGACGTCTCCGCCGAGCCTGTACGGCTCACACGAGAATCGTCGTATCTTACTATAGCCATTTATGGGAGCCGATTCTTCGATGCTGTGAAAAGGTCGGGCTGAAAATGCCGCAACGCGAGCAAAACTGGCTTTCTCCGGAAGACATTGCCAACCTCCTTCATCTGGCTGATTTCGATGTGGTGAAGGTGGAACGGCGGCTCTTGTTGCCAAAGCAGGTTCCGCTTCTCTCTTCATTGTGCAACAAACTTCTGGCCTATCTGCCGGGTGTCCGGGCCTTGTGTCTCTGCCACTATGTGGTGGCACGGCCACGACTGCGAAGGCCGGAGCGCCCGTATTCGACGACGATCGTCGTTCCTTGCCGAAACGAACGGGGAAATATCGATGCCGCACTCAGGCGGATTCCGCGGTTCGGTGGCCGCCAAGAGATTATTTTTGTCGATGGGCATTCGACCGACGGAACGCCGGACGAGATTCGGCGTGTCATGGCCTTTTACCCAGGCAAGGACATCAAGCTGATCGTGCAGAATGGGAAGGGAAAGGGCGATGCGGTGCGCGAAGGTTTTGCGCACGCCAGGGGTGATGTACTCATGATCCTGGACGCGGATCTTACAATGCCGCCCGAAGCGCTGCCGAAGTTTTATGAGGCCATCGCGAGCGGAAAGGGCGAGTTCATCAACGGCTGCCGCCTTGTCTATCCCATGGAGGCACAAGCCATGCGTTCGCTCAATTTGATCGGCAATAAGCTTTTCGGGCTCGCATTTTCTTGGCTCTTGAACCAGAAAATCAAAGATACGCTCTGCGGAACCAAAGTGTTGTTTCGACGCGATTACGAACGGCTGGCCGCCAATCGGCATTATTTCGGCGAGTTTGACCCCTTTGGGGATTTCGATTTGTTGTTCGGCGCGTCGAAATTGAACCTGCATATTTTAGAGATTCCCATTCGCTATGAAGCGCGGACCTATGGGAGCACCAACATTCAGCGTTTTAGGCACGGCTGGCTATTGTTGAAGATGACGGTGTACGGTTTCTTTCGCCTGAAGGCGGTGTAATGTCCGGTGAGGTGTTGCATCGGCACCGAGACCTATGGCCGCACAAGCCTGTGCTTCGGCGGCTGTATGGTGATTGGTATCGGGAGATTGTCGCCTGGCTTGTGCCTGGGCGTACAGTCGAACTCGGTGGAGGAACCGGCAACCTGAAAGACCATGTGCCCGGAGTCTGTTGTACCGACGTGGTCGTGGTGCCCTGGTTGAACGTGGTGGCAGATGCGCAGCGACTGCCCTTTCAGTCCGATTCGTTGGCGAATCTGGTTCTCTTTGACTCCTTGCACCACATCGAAAACGTGTCGCTCTTTTTCGATGAGGCACAGCGGACCCTCCGAATCGGCGGCCGGATCATCGTCATGGATCCCTATATCTCGTGGATGTCGTGGCCGATCTATCGGTGGTTTCATCCGGAGCCGGTGGATTACACGCAAGACCCGCTCGTTCTCAAGCCTTCTCAGCCGGAACGCCGGCCGTTTGACGCCAATCAAGCCGTCGCAACGCTCCTGTTTGAGCGCAATCGGTCTCACTTCCATGCGCGGTATCCAAGGTTTTCTCTTCGACACGTCCGGCGAATGGCCTGCGTCGCGTACCCCTTGAGTGGTGGCTTCGACCATCCCTCTCTCTTGCCGGAGTGGCTGGTGACGCCCATCCTTGGACTGGAGAGAATGCTGGAACGATTGGGCCGGCTTCTAGCGTTTCGCATGCTCATGGTCATCGAGCGACAATCATAGTGCTGCAAGGAAGCAGGTGAAATGTCCTGCTGTCCAACTATCGGATGCTTGCAAGGGAGCTGGAGGCCCCCCTATAATGAGCCGCGTCATTCAATAAATGCTTTAGCTATCTGGAGGAACCGTAGAGATCATGAGTGAAAGAACGTTGGCAATCATCAAGCCGGACGCTGTCAAGAAGAACGCCATCGGAGATATTCTTCATCGCTATGAGCAGGCCGGGTTGAAGCCGGTCGCTATGAAAATGATGTGGCTGTCCCAGTCAGTGGCGGAAGGGTTTTATGCGGTACATAAAGCCCGACCATTCTTCGGGAGTCTCTGTGCATTCATGTCATCCGGGCCTGCGGTGGTACTGGTGTTGCGAGGTGAGAATGCCATCAAGAAGAACCGCGAACTGATGGGCGCGACGGATCCGGCCAAAGCCGATGCCGGGACCATCCGTAAAGCGCACGGAACGAATATCGAATTCAACGCCGTTCATGGTTCCGATTCGCCCGAAACCGCACAATTCGAAATCGGATACTTCTTCTCCGGCATGGAGATCTTCAGCTGAACCTTCCTCATTAGATCTCCTCGTCTCCGTTCAATACTCGTCCCATGCGGGTGAGAGGAGCAGCATCGGCGCTGTTCCTCCATTATCTGTTTATCTCTCTGCCGGATCGTTCCTTGACAATGCCGGTCAGCCCAAACTACCATCCTCAAAAGTTTGACACTGAGGCCAAAATTGAATAGGCACCGAGGAACTTTGCCAACCTGAGCGTATCCTAGACTTTCTTCATAGGGAGCCGACATGATTCCATCCGATTTGCGATTTCACAAAGAACATGAATGGGTTCGCCTCGACGGGAAACGGGCCACCGTGGGTATCAGCGACTTTGCGCAGGATGCCTTAGGGGATATTGTTTTTTTGGATCTGCCAAAAGTCGGCGCGACGGTCAAGGTCGGTCAGCAAATCGGGGAAGTCGAGTCGACAAAAACAACCTCGACGATCTATACGCCGGTGAGTGGAACGGTGACACAAATCAATACCGAGCTGAAAGATCATCCCGAAGCGGTGAACTCCGACCCATACGGCAAAGGCTGGATCGCCATCATCGAACTCGCCGATCAGGGAGAAGTCGATCAGCTGATGACGGCCGCACAGTACGAAGCGTTTCTTGCCGGCCAAAAGAAGAGTTGATGCCAAGGTTGAGCCGCGGCGTTTCGTGTTTGCGCGCCTGACCGCAACCTTCACGTCAACCTTGTTATGGCTCTTCAAACCCACATCGCTATTCTTGGGGCCGGGCCCGGCGGATATGTCGCGGCGATCCGTGCGGCTCAACTCGGTGGCCGTGTCACGGTCGTCGAGCGGGAGAAATTGGGCGGCGTCTGTTTGAACTGGGGCTGCATCCCGAGCAAAGCGCTTCTGTCCGTCGTTGAACTCGGTGACAAGGTCAAGAAAGCCGGTGACCTTGGGCTGGTTCTCCAAGGGCCAGCTAGCTATGACCTCGCACGGATGGTTTCTCGAAAAGATAAGGTCGTGGCCACGCTGGTGAAAGGGATTGCCACGCTCTTCAAGGAATGGGGAATCGAGCATGTCACCGGACAAGGGGTCGTCAGGAATGAGCGCACCATTGCGGTGACAAAGCCGGACGGCGGTGTTCTGGATATCCAGGCCGACGCACTCGTGATCGCGACGGGGTCGTCTTGGCCCAACCTCCCACAATTCCCAATCGATGGACGGCAGATCCTGACCAGTCAGCAGATGCTCGACTTCACACAGATCCCAGCCAGTCTCCTCATTATCGGCGCCGGGGTCGAAGGATGCGAATTCGCGTCCTTGTACAGCGGTCTTGGCACACGTGTGACGGTGGTCGAGCTGCAGTCACGCGTCTTGCCGCTTGAGGACGAAGAGATTTCCTCGACGATGGAACGTGAACTGAAGAAGCGCAGCGTCACGGTGCTGACTGGGACGACGGTCGAGAGTCTTGAACGGTTGCCGGAGACAGTCGTGGTCCATTTCAAAGACGGCAGTACAGAAACAGTGGAGAAGTTGTTGGTCTCGGTCGGGCGGGGACTGAATTCACGAGGGATTGGGCTGGAACAGGTCGGCGTTGAGGTCGGGAGGCGTGGAGAAATTCTTGTCGATGACGGAATGGAAACCAATAGGTCCGGCATCTATGCGATCGGCGATGTCACGGGCAAGGCCATGCTGGCCCATGTCGCATCGATGCAGGGGCAAGTGGCCGTGGAGAATATTCTGGGGCATCACCGGGCCATCAATTACGACGTCATCCCTGCCGGGATCTTTACCTTGCCGGAGGTCGGACGGGTGGGGCTGACTGAGCAAGAGGCCAGAGAACGGGCTCATAAAAGCGGCCAGGATCCCAGCCGGAGCGTGAAGGTCGGTCGTTTCCGCTACTCAGGGTTAGGCAAGACCCAAGCGACGGGTGACACCACGGGGTTTTTTAAGGTGATTGCGGACGCGGCGACCGACAGGATTCTTGGAGTCCATATTCTTGGAGTTCATGCCGCCGACCTGATTCATGAGGCAGCGCTGGCTATGCAAGTGGGAGCGACCGTGAAACAAATTGCCGGAATGATCCATGCGCATCCGACGCTTGCTGAAGGTATGATGGAAGCGGCCGAGGATGTCGAGGGGGCCGCGATTCACCTTGTCCGAAAGAAGACAAGCCGATGATCGGATCGCTGCTTTTCAAGCTGGGAATGCTTTTCGTTGCGATGGGAGTCAGTTTCTGGCTGGTCTGGCATGCTCAGCCTCCAAGTCCTACGACCGGCGCAATCGATGAGAAGCCGGCCGAGGTGGTTCCGATTTCCCCCGTTCCTCATGAGCAGACCCCGAAGGTGGAGACCATCGGAGAGAAGGCGCGGACGATACAACCGGATCGCCGCTTGCTCGACCTCAATCGCGCAAGCGCCGGCGAGCTTGAGTCGTTGCCCGGGATCGGTGCAGTCATGGCGCAACGTGTGATCGCCTTTCGAGAATCGACCGGAGGCTTTCGTACGGTGGAGGAACTTCGTGAGGTCAAAGGGATCGGGCCCAAGAAATTCGATCGTCTCAAGTCTTTCGTGACGGTCTCGACTGCAAAATCCAAGCAGGTGATGGAACAACGAGGATGATGAACGAAATACATCGGCAACTGGATCTGATTCAGCGCGGCGCCGTAGAGGTCATTCAACGGGTCGAGCTGGAGGCGAAGCTCAAGAAAGCTCTTACTGAAAATCGACCTTTGCGCGTCAAAGCGGGGTTCGATCCGACTGCGCCGGATCTTCATCTTGGACATACCGTGCTGATCCATAAACTGAAGCACTTTCAAGATCTCGGTCATCAAGTCATTTTCCTCATCGGCGATTTCACCGGGATGATCGGCGATCCCACCGGGGTATCTGAGACGCGCAAAGCGCTGACGAAGGAGCAGGTGCAGGAGAACGCCAAGACCTACCAGCGGCAGATCTTCAAAATTCTCGACCCCGCCAAGACTGTGATCGAGTTCAACAGCCGATGGATGAGTGAGCTGTCCGCGGACGGGTTGATTCAGCTGGCCGCTCACTATCGGGTGGCGCGCATGATGGAACGCGACGACTTCCATAAACGCTACCAGGAACAGAAACCGATCAGCGTCCATGAGTTCCTGTACCCGTTGGTGCAAGGCTACGATTCCGTCGTGCTGAAGGCGGATGTGGAATTGGGAGGGACGGATCAGAAATTCAATCTGTTAGTGGGGCGTGAGTTGCAGCGGGACTATGGTCAAGAGTCGCAAGTCGTCATCACGATGCCGTTGCTCGAAGGAACGGACGGTGTGAAGAAAATGAGCAAGAGCGTCGGAAACTATATCGCGTTGGAGGACAAGCCGGGAGACATGTTCGGGAAAGTCATGTCGATCAGCGATGCCCTGATGCATCGGTATTATGAACTGTTGACGACCGAGAACCTGGACCATGTGAAAACCCTTCATCCCATGGAAGCCAAACAGTCGCTCGCCGAATTGATCGTAGCGCGCTACCACGGAGCCGAGCTCGGAAGAGAGGCGAGAACCGAGTTTCAGCAGAAATTTCAGGCCAAGGAATTTCCTGACAAACCCGATGCGCACGTGGCATTGCAACTGGGCGACATGGCGGAGAAAGGCACTCAAGATAGCAATAGTATCAGGCTCGCAAAGCTGATCTCAAAAACAGGTTTGATTTCCAGCGGCAGCGAAGCAAGGCGATTGATTATTCAAGGTGGAATCGAAGTAGACGGAGTCAAAGAGACTAATCCGGACAAGTTGATCTCTTTTGAGCTCCATCAGCAACGCCGTCTTAAAATAGGGAAGAAAAAGTTTGCCGTTGCGGAATTCAAACCTTGAAGTGCAACGAGTGGCTTTCATGAGCTGTGATTGGTGTCATGATGGCGCAAAAGCAAAAGCTCACAGAGAAGGAGAAACATCTCATCCTAGAAACGGCCATCGCGTGGCTTACGAAATGGAGAACTGATCCTTTCGTACGGCAAATCGATTATTCGCTCGACCAAGGGCATACGAGGTCGAGCCAGACGAGGCCACGCAAGATTGCCGCGAATGGGGCCTATACCTGACTATCAGCGTAAACGATGGTGCCCATTATGATTTTGTGTGACTCGACCCTGTAACTTATTCACTGAGATACAACCTCTCGTATTTGCATCGCTAGGGTGCTCTCTTCGTCGAATGTATCCTTTGGGAAAAGCTGGCTTAGCGTGGCTTGAAAATAACCAACCAAGCCCTTACTCCAAATACGCATACCGCTCACACTGTATGGATAGCTTACTCCACCAGCGTGAGAGGTCATTAGCATAGCCCTGAAGTCTTCTGGTGCACGAGGATCGACAACGAATAATTGTAGGTTGCTATTATCAATGCTTTTCAGTATGACCTCGTTGATATGTGAATCGCGGAACCCATATCCAATCACTAGCAGACGTTGCGAATTCTTGCTCAGTGCTGCTTCAAAGATGTCATAGTACCACTTAAATAATGGTTCTTCCTTCAGGATAGCGCTCTTCGTGTGACCAATCGCCATAGCGCTGTTGCCACCGTCTCTGCGCCAATTCCATGAGCCGTGAAGTTTTATATATTGCAGCTGACCTTGTGCAGATGGCTTGCCATCTCTCTCCCTCAAATACGTTTGTATCGTCTCTTCCCTAGGCAACGTGAGGAAGCCTTTGTCGGTAAGCCCTTCTCCCTGCATCCCTAAAGGATGATCGTCCATTCCCGGTAGGTGGAGAGACAATCCATTTGTCAGACCCATTTTGCAAGCCGAAAGCCACCGTTCGACAAAAAGATCCTGATTTAATGTGAAGATCAACCCCCTGACGGTTTCCGCTCTAAACAACGTAAACAGAAAATCCTCCAACTTTTTGAAATCTACCCCTCCTCTCGAAATGCCACATGTACGAATTCGATTGTCCATGGTCTCATATACATCGAAAAGTGCTTTTAAGAACGCATCTTGATCCCCTTTGATTTGATCTGCATCAAGCATGGTTTCGCTATGGCGGCCCTGCATGACCAAGTCATAAATTGTTTCAAAATCCAATGTATTGGAAATATCCTTGGAATCATAATTTTTCATGAAACTAGAGAGACGCTTTTTTGAACGCCCAGACAGCGTATTGAAGATCTGTGCCCACATCTCTTGGGCCAAGTATCCTCCCACGTCTTTAGAAAAACCGGCTCCCGTTAAGATCACAGGTCAATTCTCCATCGCCATCCGTTCATGATGACGGCATGTGACATGCTCCGCATACCCGTCACACAAACCCGCGGACACCGAGACTCATTTCCCAGGCGTTTGTTCGCCTTTTGTTGAGCACACATCATTGAGCTTCAACGGCATGGCTACGGATTTCCCAACCGTCAGAGGAAGAATTCATGACGGCTCCAGGACCGTCGCGGAGTTGACCTGCCCCCTGTGGTTGTACCATCACCTATGTGACTATGCGCACCGTGGCGCGACCGTTTCCGGTGCTGGGGGCCGGTACCCCAGAGCGCTATGCGGCCGAATCCGATTATACGTTT
>Ga0187893_10001979_pt1 | contig 46547 bp, 39 predicted proteins | sample MA1701074metaG_FD_139574 | JGI IMG/M metagenome (GOLD analysis project Ga0187893, IMG submission 139574) | White microbial mat communities from a basaltic lava cave in the Kipuka Kanohina Cave System on the Island of Hawaii, USA - MA170107-4 metaG ... | reverse complement strand
CTCAAGTATCATGATCGGTGGGAGATCGAACTCGCCCTCGACGAGCTCAAGACCCATCAGGCCAGCACCGCTCAGGGCACCCTGAAAACCATCTTTCGAAGTCAGCGGCCCAGAAATGTGATGCAGGAGGCCTTCGGGCTCGTCGCTGCTTTCAACCTCATCCGAGGCGCCATGGCTCAGGCCGCCGATCGTCACGGCATCCATCCGAACCGGCTCAGCTTTGTAGATTCCATCCGAGCCATCGAGCACATGCTCCCTCGAATGCGCGCCGCTGCATCCGCTCGCCTCCCCCAGCTTCATGACCAGTTGCTCTTGGACATCGTCCGATCTCTCATTGACCGTCCTCGGCGCCATCGTCGCTGTGCCCGAGTCGTCAAAGTCAAAATGTCCAATTTCAGGCTCAAACGGCCCCATCACAGTCAGCAGTACTTTGATATCCATGACCGGATCAGGATCGGCGCATGACGCTAAACCGCCCTTCGCTCAGGGGCATTGGCTCTAAGTGCCGGATTTCAGAAGTTCGCAGAGCTTTTCTGCATTGCGGCACAGTTCCCGGTTCCCAGTTTCCAGTTTTCAGCAGAGCGGGTGCGTTCGACCTCTGGAAACTGGTAACTGGAAACTGGAAACTGTGCGAGCAATTCCGATACGCACTTGAGACCGCGAGCACTTAGGGCCGGAGCCCGTCCGGACCAAAGCGCGAGAGGACGATCCGCTCGTAGGGGGACTTCTCGCCGCGCTCGTAGAGGCAGAGGATCGTCCCGTCCGGGAGGACGCCGAGGCAGGAGTAGGCGGAGGGGCCCTCGTGGAGGACCTTGGAGACGGGCCAGGTCTTGCCATCGTCCTTGCTCAGGCGCACCGTCATGCGCGCTCGCGTCTTGTCGGTGCCGGGGTTCGAGAAGAGGAGGCCGACCGAGGGATGGCGGAAGAGGCTCGCCTGGCAGACGGGTTCGACGAGGGCCGGATCCGGGGCCGCGGGCGTCCAGGTCGCCCCGCCGTCGCGGCTGAGCGCGACCCCGCGCTGGCGCTTCGTCCGGTCGTGGTTCCTCATGTTGAGGAGGAGCGAGCCGTCGGCGAGCTCGGCCGCCTGGCACTCGTTCCAGGCGTCGCCCACCGTGCCGCCCGTCCTCCAGGTCCTCCCCCCGTCGGAGCTCGTCATGACGAACGAGTACCCGATCTTCCCGCCCAGGTTCTTCGAGTCGCAGGGGACGACGAGCGTCCCGTCCCGGGTCTGGATCCCGACGCCCGGCCCCGTCGCGAACCAGGTCCACCCCGCGGGCTTCACGTCCTTCGTGATCTCGACGGGCTTGGCCCAGGTCAGGCCGTCGTCGTCGCTCCGGCTCATCCAGACCGTCCGCGTGCCCTTCGCCGTCCCCGCCACGATGTCCCGCTCGTGGTCCTTCCCGAGGTTGTGGGTGAGCGGGAGCCAGATCGTCCCGGTCGCGCGGTCCTGGACCGGGCAGGGGTTCCCGCAGGTGTTCTCGCCGTCGTCCCAGACGACCTCGATCGACCCCCAGGTCTTCCCGCCGTCCGCGCTCCTCTTCAGCACGAGGTCGATGTCGCCCGTGTCGCTCGTCCCCTTCTTCCGCCCCTCCGCGAAGGCGAGCACGGTCCCCTTCGAGGTCACGAGGAGCGCGGGGATCCGGTAGGTGTGGTAGCCCGACTCGCCGGCGACGAAGACGTCGCCCGTCGCGACCTGGAGCGCGAGGGCGAGGAGGATCACTCGACCTTGGCGTTCGCGAAGCCGGCGTAGACGGCCGCGACCTTCCCCTCCGTCGCGTCGCCCGCGTGGGCGTAGACCCGGTACCGCAGCGTGATCGACTCGCCCTTCTGGAGCGTGTGCTCCCTCCAGGTCACGGTCTTGGCCTCCGAGAAGTACCAGGGGTTGGCCGCGAAGAGGCCGTACGCGCGCACGTGCCAGGTCGTCGGATGGCGGAAGCTGGACGGGTGGTTCATCACGGAGACGCCGACCTTCTTCCCGGCGAAGTCGCCCACGTAGTCCACCCACGGCGCGTTGGTGGCGCGGATCGCCTTCTCCCCCTTGTTGCCCAGCGCGTCGAGCATCATGTCGGGCGCGTCGCCCTTGCGCGTGAGCTCGGTGGCCACGCGGACGCCGAAACTGCCCTCCTTGGCCATCTTCTGGTTCTTCCCGAAGACGACCGGCCCGTTCGCCGCCGTCCAGGTGATCGTCCAGTCCATGACGGCATCCGGGCCCGCGTTCAGGATCGACACGTCCTGGATCTCCACCAGGTCCTCGCCCCAGTGGTTCTCGGCGACGATCCGGGCGCAGGCCGGGCCCGACTCCTTTTTCAGGAGCTTCTTGTGGACGATGTCCGTCTTCGACCAGTACTCGTGGCCGTTGACGTCGCCGAAGGCGTGGTAGACGCCGGTCTGGTGGGGATGGTCCTTGGCCTCCCCCGCCCGGTCCTCGAACGGGTAGCAGCGCAGGACGTTCACGCCGTGCGCCGTGAGCGGGTAGAAGCAGGGCTTCTTGTTGGCGATCCCGTAGACCGGGTAGTAGCGCGTGATCTCGCGGTCGGGCGCCTTGACCGAGATCGAGCCGTTCGGGCCGTCCTCGAGCTTGAGGGCCGCGGCGCCGTCGGCCGCCCCCTTCTCGATCGTGTAGGACTTCTTCGCTCCCGCCGGCACGGCGTGGATGAGCCAGCGGACCCGCTCGCCGTCGCCCTGCGCCGCGAGGACGGCGCCCGTCTCCTTGTCCTTCGCCCGGAAGGGCCCGTCGCCCGCGATCTTCGCCTCGGCGAGCACGTACTTCCGCTCGTGCTCGCACGGCGCGACCGTCACATCCTGCGCCGCCGCCAGCGCCGCGACCAGCCACCCCAGCATCTGCATCATCCCCTCCGAAGTGTTAACCCTAACACGACGTGTTAGTGTTAACGCGAGTTAGGGGCTCTCGGGGACGACGAAGGGCTTGCGGTACTCGCGGGTGAGGAGCTTGCTGGCCTCCTCGTCGCCCACGATGGTCTCGGTGGCCGGGTTGAAGGTGACCAGGCGCCCCACCCGGAGCTGGGTCTTCTCGAGGTCGACCCCGTTGTCCTTCAGGTGGGACTTCATCCGGTCGAACGCCGCGTTCCCGTCGTCGTAGGCGCCGAACGGGTCCTTGGTCGCCATGGGCTTGAGCTCGCCCACCCGGTACGAGATGTTCGCCAGGTGGCAGAGCGCGCTCGAGAGGTGGCCGTCCAGGACGTCCGCGTTCAGCATCTCGGGCTTGTTCGCCATGGCCGCGTCGATGAAGTTCCGGAAGTGGTTGCCGGCGCGGCCGTCGTCCTTCACGTCCATCTCGACCTTCTTCCCGTCCTTGTCGAAGGCCGTCGTCCCGGCGACGTGCCCTTTCTCGCAGTGGACGACGTTCCCGATTCCCTCGTTCATGAACTTCTCGGTCTCGAGGCCGCGGACCTCGAAGGTCAGGTAGGAATCGCCGTAGTCGAAGACGACGATCTGGGTGTTGGGGGTCTCGCCGTCGTCCTCGTACCCGAAGCGCCCGCCCACGCACATGACCTTCCCGGGGAGGCCGTCCTTGCCGAGGTACCAGCGGGCCTTGTCCATCTCGTGGACGCCCTGGTTGCCGATGTCCCCGTTGCCGGTGTCCCACATCCAGTGCCAGTTGTAGTGGAAGCGGTTCTTCGTGAAGGGCTTGACCTGGGCGGGGCCGAGCCAGATGTCGTAGTCCACGCTCGCGGGAGGAGCCCCCTCCCCCTGCTTCCCGATCGAGCCGCGGCGCTTGTAGCAGAGCCCGCGGGAGATCGCGATCTTCCCCATCTTGCCGGCGGCGAGGAAGGCCGCCGTCTTCCGGCAGCCGCCCGAGGAGCGGCTCTGGGTCCCGTGCTGGACGCAGCGCTTGTACTTCCGCGCGGCCTCGACGAGGCGCCGGCCCTCCCAGACGTTGTGGGAGAGGGGCTTCTCGACGTAGGCGTGCTTCCCGGCGATGACCGCGCTGATCCCGAGCAGCGTGTGGGTGTGGTTGCAGGTGGCCACCGAGATCGCGTCGATCGACTTGTCCTCGAGCATCTTCCGGTAGTCCTTGTAGTACTCGGGGCGCTTCCCCGAGGCCCGCTCGACCATCTTCATCGCCGACTCGATCACGTTCTCGTCGACGTCGACGACCGCAACCACCTGGACGTCCTTCATCTTCGTGAACTCGCCGACGTGGGACATCCCGCGGCCCTTGACGCCGCAGACGGCCACGCGGAAGGTCTCGCTCGGGGCCGGCCGGCCCGTGGTCCCCCAGACGGGGAGCGTCGAGGCCGCGGCGGCGCCGACGGTGCCGCCGACGAAGGCGCGACGGGAAAGCTGGCTCATGTCCTGTCCTCCTCAGACCGAATCGGGGACCACGTAAGGCTTCCGGTAGTCGCGGCGGAGCAGCGCGTCCGCCGCGGAATCGTCCACGAACCTCTCGGCCGCCCCGTCGAAGACGAGCGGCTTGCCCGCCTGGACGAGGGTCTTCCCCGGGTCCAGGCCGTTGTCGTTGAGGTGCGCCTTCATCCGCTCGACCGCCTCCGCCGCTGCGTCGTCGCCGGGGACGACCTCGGACAGCGGCTGGGGGGTCCCCAAGCGGTGCGAGATGTTCGGAAGGTGGCAGAGGGTCGTCGAGAGGTGGCCCTCCAGGACCTCGGACGTGAGCATCGCGCGTTTCCGCGACTTCACGGCGTCCACGAAGTTCCGGAAATGGTCGCCCGACCCCGCGAACTTCTCGATCACCTTCCCCTCCGGGTCGAAGGCGGCGGTCCCGCGGTTCCCGACGGCCAGGTAGCCCTTCTCGCAGTGGAAGACGTTGCCGTTGGCGACGTCCCTGTAGGGCTTCGTTTCCAGCCCGCGGATCTCGATCACGATCCGGACGTCTCCGTAATCGAGGATGCCCACCTGGGTGTTGGGCGTGTTCCCGTCGTCGTCCCAGGCCAGGCGCCCGCCGATCGAGACCGCCTTCTTCGGGTGCTCGTCCTTCCCGATCCCCCAGCGGGCCGTGTCCAGGTAGTAGATGCCGTTGTTGGCGATCTCGCCACCGCCGAAGTCGAAGTTCCAGTGCCAGTTGTAGTGGAAGCGGTTCGGGTTGAACGGCCGCTCCGGCGCGGGCCCCAGCCAGAGGTCGTAGTTCACGCCGGGGGGCGGGGAGCCGTCGGGCTTCTTTCCGATCGACCCGCGCCTGTTGTAGCAGAGTCCGCGGGCGAGCGTCACCTTCCCGAGCTTTCCCGACCGCAGGTACTCGATCGCCGTCCGGTGCGAGCCGAGCGACCGCGTGTAGTTCCCCATCTGGACCAGCTTGTCGTGCTTGCGCGAGGCCTCGACGAGCTTTCGCTGCTCCCAGACGTTGTGGCCGAGGGGCTTCTCCACGTACACGTCCTTCCCCGCCTGGATCGCCCAGAGGGAGGCGAGGACGTGCCAGTGGTTGGGAGCGGCGATGGAGACGACGTCGAGCGACTTGTCCTCGAGCATCCGGCGGAGGTCGAGGTAGTGCTCGGGCTTCCGGCCGGTCTTCTTCTCGACCGAATTCATCGCGTCCGTGATGACGTTCGGGTCCGGGTCGCAGATCGCGGCCACCTCGACGTCCGGGAAGCCGGCGTAGCGCCCCACGTGGACGCGGCCCTGGCCCCGGACGCCCACGACGCCGACCCGGAGCCTCTCGTTCGGGCCGAGCCGCCGCGAGGAGGCGGCGAGCGGGAGGGGCGACCCCGCGCACGCGGCCGCGGCGGCCGCGAGGAGGGAGTCCTCCAGGAACTTCCGGCGGCTGAGGCGGCCCATGCTAGACCTGCTCCGGGACGACGAACGGGGCGCGGTATTCGCGCGTGAAGAGCTTGTTGGCCTCCGCGTCGCCCACGCAGGTCTCGGTCTTCGGGTCGATCGAGAGCGTCCGGCCCACGCTCACCTGGGAGAGCGTGGCCTTGACGCCGTTCTGGTCGAGGTGCTCCTTCATCCGGTGGAAGGTGTCGGCGGCGGCCTCGCTCTCGGGGAACGGGTTGGCCTTGTAGGTGGCCTTGAGCTCGCCCAGGCGATGGGAGACGTTCCCCAGGTGGCAGAGGGCGCTCGAGAGGTGGCCCTCCTCGATGTCGGCGTTCAGCTCGCCGGGCTTCCCGCCCATCACGCAGTCCACGAAGTTCCGGAAGTGGTCCTCGTCCCGGCCGCCGGCGAAGGTCTGGACCTTGTTGCCGTCGGGGTCGAAGACCGTCGCGCTCGTGTAAGTGGGGTTGACCATGTAACCCTTCTCGCAGTGGAAGATGACGCCGATCTTGGCCTCGCGGTAGGCGTCGGTCTCGAGGCCGCGCACCTCGAAGAGGAGCTCGCTGTCGCCGTAGTCGAGCCAGACGATCTGGGTGTTGGGCGTCTCGCCGTCGTCCTCGTAGCCCAGGCGGCCGCCGACCGAGACGGCCTTCTTGGCGAGTTCCTTCTTCCCCAGGCCCCAGCGGGCGATGTCCATCTGGTGGATGCCCTGGTTGCCGAGGTCGCCGTTGCCGTAGTCCCAGTGCCAGTGCCAGTTGTAGTGGAAGCGGCTCGGGTTGAAGGGCCGCACGGGGGCGGGGCCGAGCCAGAGGTCGTAGTCCACGCCGGCCGGGACCGGCCCGTCCTCCTTCTTCCCGATCGAGGTGCGGCGCTTGTAGCAGAGGCCCCGGGCGACCTTGACCTTGCCGAGCTTCCCCTCGTGGAGGAAGGCCATGGCCTCCTTGAGACCCTTCGAGGATCGGCACTGGGTGCCCGTCTGGCAAACTCGCTTGTACTTCCGGGCGGCCTCGACGGCCTTCCGGCCCTCCCAGACGTTGTGGCTGACGGGCTTCTCCACGTAGACGTGCTTCCCGGCCTGCATGGCCCAGATCGCGAAGAGCGAGTGGGTGTGGTTCGTGGTCGCGATCGAGACCGCGTCGATCGACTTGTCCTCGAGCATCTTCCGGAAGTCCGGGTAGTAGGCTGGCCTCTTGCCCGACTTCGTCTCGACGCGCTTGGTCGCCTCGTGGACCGAGTTCGGGTCGATGTCGCAGAGCGCCACGACCTGGCAGTCCTTGAAGTTCGAGAAGGTGCTCACGTGGGCGAGCCCGCGGCCGCGGACGCCGACGACGCCGATGCGGAGGAGCTCGTTGGCCCCCGCCCTGGGTCCGGAGGGCTCGGACGCCAGCGCCGGGACGGCCGGAACGGCGACCGCGGCGGCGGCGAGAAGGGACTGCTCGAGGACCTCGCGTCGGGTGAACCTGGCCATGACGGGTGTCTCCCTTCCGTGCCCTAGGTGGATCCCCAGCCCCGATCCGTTCATGCTAACCGCGGGAGGCCCGGGGGAACAACGTCTTTCCGCCCGCTCCAGGGATGGCTAGATATAAGTACACCGCGCGTCCCCGAAGGTTCCGGACCCCTTCCCATCTATAATGTCGCGGATGAAGGCCCCCTCCGTCCGCGTCCGGGAGGTCGGAGTCTTCCTCCGGCCCGTCCGCACGCGCATCCCCTTCCGGTACGGGACGGCGGTGGTGACCGACGAGCCAATCGCCCACCTCCGGATGGCCGCCGAGGTCGAGGGGCGCCCGGTGACGGGCGTGAGCGCGGCGGCGCTCCCCCCCCTCTGGTTCGACAAGGACCCCTCCCGGACCCACGAGGACGACATCCGCGACCTCCTCCGCTCGGTCCGGACGGCGGCCGACGTCTACCGCGGCCTCCCCGCGGCCGCCGCCTTCGCCCTCCACCGGGCCGCGGAGCCCGAGGCCCGCCGCCGGCTCGCCGACCAGAACGAGCTCACGGCAGGGTTCGGCGTGGCCCTCCTCGACGAGGCGGCCGTGGACGCCGTCTGCCGCGCGACCGGCCGGACGTTCCACCAGGGACTGGTGGACGACCTCTTCGGCTGGGGGCCCGAGGGCGTCCCCGCGCGGCCCCTCGAGCGCGTCTTCGTCCGGCACACCGTGGGGATGGGCGACCCGATCCGGGAGTCCGATCCCCGCGAACGAGTGGGCGACGGCCTGCCCGAGACGCTCGAGGAGGTCGTGCGCGCCTACGGGGTCCGCTACTTCAAGGTGAAGATCTCGGGCGACGCCGGCGCCTCGCTCGACCGGCTCCGCCGGATCGCCGGGGTGCTGGACCGCGACGCGGGGGACTACCGGGTAACGCTCGACGGGAACGAGCAGTTCCACGCGATGGAGGACGCGCTCGGATTCGCGCGCCGGGTCGCGGGCGAACCCGGCCTCCGGGACTTCTGGGCGCGGACCCTCTGGATCGAGCAGCCCGTGGAGCGCGGAGCCGCGCTCGACCCGGCGGTCGAGCGCCCGCTCCGCGAGCTCGTCCGCGTCAAGCCCGTGATCCTGGACGAGTCGGACGGGACGGACGAGGCGGTGGACCGAGGCCTCTCGCTCGGGTACGCGGGGATCTCGGCGAAGAACTGCAAGGGGGTCTTCCGCACGCTCCACAGCTACCGGCGCGTCCGGGAGGCCGGGGCGATCCTCTCGAGCGAGGACCTGATGAACACGCCCGTGGTCCCGCTCCACCAGGACCTCTGCGTGGCGGCGGCGCTCGGGATCCCCCACAGCGAGCGGAACGGCCACCACTACATCCGGACCTTCGAGTATCTCTCTCCGCTCGAACGCGAGGCGGCCTTCCGGGAGTACCCCTCCCTCTACCGCACGCTCCCCTCGGGCCTGGGCGCGGTCCGGATCGACGGAGGGGCGATGTCCGTGCGCGAGATCAACGCGGTCGGGTTCGGGGTCGCAACCGAGCCGGATTGGAAGTCTCTCGTTCCGGCATGAAGAACCTCCAGCTCGGCTGCATGGTCCCGATAGGAGCCCCTTCGTCCTCTTCGGGTTCGTCTTCGCCGGAAGCATGATCTCGGAACGGCTGGAGACGCGGAAAATCGAGCGATCCTGGAGGAGGGCGGAAGGCACGATTCTCCACAAGGCGATCCATGTCGAGGGGAGCTCCCAGGACAGCCCCTTCAAGAGGTTTCGCGCCGAGATCCGCTACGACTACGAGGTGGGCGGGATCCGATACGTGTCCGAGGCCTTCGACCCCCGCGGCTCCACGGAGGGGGGCGAGGAGGAGATGCGGGCCCGGCTGGGAGTCGGCGAGATCGGACAGCGCGTGACCGTCTACTACGATCCCGCCGATCCAGGGCGGGCGGTCCTCCGGACCTCCGCCCCGGTCGTCTGGGAGTGGCTCGCGGTCGGGAGCCTCTCTTCGTCCTTCGGAGCCGCCTTCTCCCTCGGCCTCCTGGCATTCGCGCGCTGGCCGTGGCCCTACCCGGCCCTGGCGGCGGGCCAGACCCGGTTCCGGCCGGCCTTCCGGGACTCTCTCCTCCTGCCCTTGGCCGGAGGGCTCCACTGGAGCGCGCTCGCGGCGATCGGCTGGACCGTCTCGACGGCGGGGAGCGGGGCCCCCCCCTGGGCGGCGGTCCTGACGGTCGTCCTGACGCTGGTGGGCCTCTGTTTCGCGGGCAGGCTCATGCGGTTCCTGATCCAGCGTCGCCGCTTCAGGGGAATCCTCCTCGAGCTGCCGGGCTCGCCCGCCCCCCGGGAGGCGGACGTCGAGTGGACGCTCCGCGATCCGCGCTCGCGCATCGGGGACCCCGGCTTCCAGCTCGTCTTCCGTTGCGGAGAATGGGAGTCGACGGGAGAAAGCTCCTGGAAATTCCGCGAAGCGTACAGGTGCGAGCGGACCGTGCCTGCCGAGCGCTGTCCGGAAGGCTGGAGAGGCCACCTGCGGGTGACTCGATCCGATCCGGAGCTGTTCCGGGACTCCCGTCGTCGCGGGCACTGGTACCTGCGGGTAACGGATGGCCGCCACGAGGCCTTGATTCCGGTCCCCGTGGCCTCCCGTTCCGGCTGATCCTACGCCCCGAAGTACTCGGCGAAGGCGGCGGGGTCGGCGGGGAGTCGCTCCGCGCGGCACCAGTCGACGAGCCAAAGGGAGAAGTCGGCGCAGAAGGCCGCGAGGGGCGCGGCGTCGGCCGGGGCGGCGCGCGGGACGATGCCGCAGCAGCGGAGGACCCCGGCCTCCTCCTGGCCGTAGACCGCGAGGAGGGAGCCCGTCTCGAACGCGAAGCCGCCTTCCACGAGCCCGTCCTCCCCCTTCAGCCGGACGCCGTCGAAGCGGCGGGCGTCGGTCCGGAAGCGGCCGCGGAGGCGGTCGAGGGGAATCCGCGCGTCCCCGAGCGGCCGGGAGGGCTCGCGGCGGACGTGCATCCGGCTCCAGCCCCACTCGACCCGCGATTCCCGGTGGACCCGCGAGACCTCCGCGAGCTCCGCGTCGACGGCCTCGAGGACCCCGGCCGAGACCAGCTCGACCTGGCGCCAGTCGTCCTCGTGGAGCTCGAGGAAGTCGCCCTTGGCGGGGGCCTCCACGAGCGAGGGGAGCCGGTCGACGATCGTGGGCAGGCTGAAGAGGATGCGGTTGAGGGGGACGAAGACGCGCTTGCGGACCCAGAGGCGGAGGCGGCCGGCCTTCAGGTAGGCCTCCGCGTCGGCGGGCTCGGCGCGGATCACGTCGTACTCGACGCCCTCGATCTGGACGGACGTGGGCTTCCCGAAGCTCCCGGGGAGCCGGCCGGGCGGCGAGTCCGTCTTGAAGAGCGACTTTCCCGAGTCGGCGTCCAGAAACTCCACGCGCACGGCCTTGGGACGCCGGAACCACGCCATCGCCCTCTAGGCCCCCTCGGGCGGCGAGTGGCCGATCCCCACTTCGGAGAGGATGCCCGTCTCGATCCGCCCGCCCCGGATCGTGAAGGCGCCCGGGTACCGGGCCGCCCAGTCCTGGTTCGCCCCCGGGCAGTACTGGCGCGCGTTCCCCTCGATCGCGGTGACCGGGCCGATGTGGGCGGCGAGGCCCGCCGACTGGAGGAAGGACTGGCCCGGGCAGGTGAGGTCCTGGACGCAGAGGAACATCGAGAACTTCTGGGCCGCGGCCGCCATGAGGATGGACTGGCCCTGGCCCTTGCAGGACTTGAGCGCGGCCCCGGTGTAGCCCTGCTCGCGCGCCAGCAGCAGGCTTTCGTAGTCGAGGAGGGACTCGTCGATGACCACCGGCTTCAGCTCCGCCGCCCGGTGCATCTTGTTCTCGGGATGGGCCTTGAGGTCCCGGGCCGTGGGCTGTTCCACGTAGGCCGTGCGCTGGAACGCGGCCGGGCTCTTCTCCTTCACGCGGCGGAGGACGTCGAGCAGGTAGTCCACGTTCGGACACTGCTCGTTGAAGTCGAGCGAGAACGTGAACCCGCGGCCCGGCGCCGTCGCGGTGGCCACGCGGTCGATCGCCACGACGCGGTCGACGTCCCAGGAGGCGTCGTTCCCGTTCAGCTTGATCTTGAGGTGGGTGAGCTGGTCCTTCAGGATCCACTCCCCGAGGGTGTTCGGGAGGCCGTCGGAGAGGCGCTCCTTGACGTCGGCGTCGGTCAGGGCGTCGAGCGCGCCGACCAGGTGGTAGAGGGGGAGGCTGGGCTTGGGCTTGGGGAGGACGTAGGTCGCGAGGCGCTCGCCCTTGAAGCGGTCGTCGAGGTAGCGCGCGAGGTCGTGCTCGAGCCACTCCGGGCCGTAGGCGGTCCAGACGTGGCGCCCGTGGAGGCGGCCGTAGGCGTCGTGGAGGGCGGCGTCGAACGGGCTCGCGCAGACGAGGGCGCAGAGCCGCGGGATCGGGTCGCCGAGCGAGAGGTCGCGCGTCACGCCGTCGGCCAGGCGGAACCACTCGGCCTCCCAGCGGTGGCCGAGCTCGACCGGGTGGGCCCGGTCGCCGAGCTCCGGGATCCGCTTCGCGATCCGCTCGGCCAGGACCTCCATCGCCTGGGCCGACTGGGCGACGGGCACCTTCTTCGAGGGGAAGGACCAGACGTTCCCGAGGGGCATGGACCCCGAGCCCCAGGCGCTGCGGCCGTCGGGGAGGTCGACCCGGACCCGCGCCGTCACGATCGTCGCATGGGTCACGGGCACGCCGCCGAATTTGAGGGGCGTGCGGAAGGAGGTCCGCGCGGAGCGGGTCTCGACCTCGGCGACGCGGACGTCGGTGGGGAGCGGCATGCGGGCGATTCTACCGCCTCCACATTCCTTAGACTACAGAACCTTGTTGTGCTAGAAGGAAGGCTCATGACCCCCCCTCCCGAAGCCTCGGGACGCGGCAAGTGGATGGCGTTCCTGGCGGCGTTCCTGGGCTGGATGTTCGACGGCTTCGAGATGGGCCTTTTCCCCCTCGCCGGCCGCCCCGCGCTGCGAGAGCTCATCCCCGCCGAGACCCTGGGCGACGCGCCCGACAAGGTGGTCGGCGTCTGGTTCGGCTACATCATCGCGATCTTCCTCGTGGGCGCGGCCTGCGGGGGCGTCCTCTTCGGCTGGCTGGGCGACCGGGTCGGCCGCGTGAGGGCGATGGTCTGGAGCGTGGCCACGTACTCCGTCTTCTCCGGACTCTGCGCGCTCGTGAACGCCCCCTGGCAGCTGGGCGTGCTTCGGTTCATCGCCTCGCTCGGGATGGGGGGCGAGTGGGCGCTCGGCGTGGCGCTCGTCATGGAAATCTGGCCGGCGGGCTCTCGGCCGCTGCTCGCCGGCCTGATCGGAGCGGCGGCGAACGTGGGCTTCCTCATGGTGGGCTTCATCGCGCTCGGCCTGGGCCGCTTCGTGGGCGGGATCGGCGAGGCGCTCGGGACCTTCCTCCCGGAGAAGACCGTCCAGGCCCTCCTCGCCAACGGCGGGTGGCGGATGCTCTTCGTCGTGGGCGCCGTCCCGGCCGTCCTCACCTTCCTCATCCGGCTCTTCGTCCCGGAATCGGAGCGCTGGAAGCAGGCGACCGTCGGGGCGCCCAAGCCGCGCGTGGTCGACATCTTCCAGCCCGGGATCCGCCGGTCCACGATCCTGGGGGCGACGCTGGCGGGCCTGGCGCTCCTGGGCACCTGGGGCTCGCTCCAGTGGATCCCCACCTGGGCGGACAAGTTCAGCGGGGCGAAGGGCGCCCGCGAGTGGTCCCAGATCTGGTCGGCCGGGGGCGCCATCGTCTTCACGATCGTGGCGGCCCTCCTGGCCCAGAAGTTCAACCGGCGGATCGCCTACTTCGGCCTCTGCCTCCTCTCGCTCGCCGTCTCCCAGTACCTCTTCCGCGCCCAACCCGCTTACGGGAATTACTTCCTTTTCATCGTCTTCCTGGCGGGCGGCTTCACGGCGTCGTTCTACGGCTGGCTCCCCCTCTACCTCCCGGAGCTCTTCCCCACGCGCGTGCGCGCGACCGGGAGCGGGTTCTCCTTCAACGCGGGTCGCATCATCGCGGCCGGCGGGACGCTCGTCAGCGGCCAGCTCGTCGCCGCCTTCGGGGGCGACTACGCGAGGATGTGCGCCGTCATCTCCCTCATCTACGTGGTCGGCATGGTCGTCATCTGGCTCTGCCCCGAGACGAAGGGCAAGCCGCTGCCGGAGTAGCGGAACCCGGACCCCGGAGGCGAGGACCGGATGAGCGTCGTCGGAAACCTGGTCGCGATCTCCCCCGAACAGCTTGCCTCCTTCCAGAAGGACACCGGGCAGGTCGCCCCGTTCCTCCGCGCGTGCATGGAAGGAGACGGCGACGCCCCTCCCTCGGTGTACTTGGACAAGTCCTGGCAGGCCATCCGCTTCGTCCTCACGGGTCGGGCATCCGGAGGGGAAGGGCCGCTCGGGCTTGCAATCGAGGGCGGTGAGGAGCTGGGCGACGACGTCGGGAGCGGCCCGGCCCGGTTTCTCACCGCCTCCGAGGTCCGATCGGTCGCGGAAGCCCTGTCCGCGGTGAGCCCCGAGGCGTTCGCCGTCCGCTTCGACTCCCGGGCGCTTCAGGCGGCCCGTATCTCCCCGGGGGGGTGGGCGGAGCGCGACGAGGAAAACCGGGAGTACGTCCTGGAGTACTACCGGAAGCTGTTCACGTTCTACCGGCGCGCTTCCGAACGCGGCGACGCCGTGCTGGCGTTCTTCACCTGATCCCCCGCCGCCCGGTCCCTGCGCCCGAGCTTCGAGCTCCTAGCTTGCAGCTTCCTACTTCCTGTCCACCACCTTGATCCGGAACTCCCCCGCGTTCCCCCCGATCTCCGGGTGGTACATGTTGAAGACCAGGGTCGGGAGGACGTGGAAATCGCCGGGGGTCTCGGCCCGCATCGCGTACGAGACCTGGTGGCGGCCCTGCCCGAGGGCGCTCATCGCGATCGAGACCTTCTCGTCGCGGAACTCCTTCCGGCTGTACCAGTAGGCCCAGCGGCCCCAGCCGCGGTGGCCCCAGTGCTCGCGCACGGCCTCGAAGCCCGAGGGCATCGGGTCGTCCATCATCAGCCACTCGTAGTTCCGGTCGGCCGTGACGCTGACCATCACCTCGATCTCGTCGCCCGACGTCACCGTGGCGCCGCTCTCGAGCCGCTGGAGGATGCGCTTCCCGCCTTCGTGGATCACCCGGCTGTAGATCCGCTCGACCTGGATGCCGCCCTTCGAGGGCTGGAGGTCCTCCTCCTCGGCGTAGGTCTTCGTGTAGATCGACCAGATCGGGCTCCCGTTCCCCGTCTTCTCGATCACGACCTCGTTCTCGCCCTCCCGGAGCTTCGCGCCCTTCCAGGTCCGCATACCCTCGAACTCGTGCCAGTTGTCCTTCGTCACGCGTTCGGAGAAGATCCGCTCGCCGTTCACCGTGAGCGTGATCGTCATGTCGGGGTTCAGGTCGCCCGTGTGGGCCAGGTACTCGACGAGCGAGAAGACGACCATCGCCGTCTGCTTCGTCGACCCCCAGTAGTTTCCCTGCCGGGCGAGCGAGAGCCAGTGGACCATGCGCGGGACGAGCTCGTGCTTGGGCTCGACCTTGAGGAAGGCCCGGAGCGCGGCGGCCGTGACCTCCATGCGGTGGTCCATCCAGCCGCCGTTCGTCCCGCCCTCGAAGTGGACCGAGCCGCCCACGACCTTGGCGTCTCGGGCGAGCGACTCGACCACGAACCTCGCGTCCCGACCGTCCTTGGCGAGGACGAGCGCGAGGAGGGCCTTCGAGTAGGGCTTGAGCTCGCCCAGCTTGTCGGTGAGCTGCGCGCGGACGTCGTCCATCCGGACGCCCGCGACCGAAAGCGCATAGAGCAGGTAGGCCTGTTCGTCCGCCGTCTTCGCCTGCCCCAGGTGGTTCCGGAGCGCCGCGATCCCGCGCGAGAGCACCGCCGGCTCGACCGCGTGGTCGGCGTCCCGCGCCAGGGCGAGGCCGAAGACCACGTAGGCGGTCGTCCACGGGTTCGACTTGTCGTGCTGCCACCAGCCCCAGCCCCCGTCTCCCTGCTGGAAGTTGTAGAGGCGCTGGAGTCCGGCCGCGACCATGCCGGGGAGCTCCCTCTCGAGCTCGGGCTTCTTGAGCCCGAGCTTCTGGAGCGCCTTGCTCACGACGACCGTCGGGAGGAAGCGCGACATCGTCTGCTCCACGCACCCGTACGGATAGCCGGCCAGGTATTCGAGGGCGTCGAGCACCATCGCGGCGTGCGTGGGCGAGACCGAGACCAGCAGTTCGGCCGCGTCCTTGGCCCGGCCCGCCGGGATCGTCACCTTCCGGACCACCTTCCCGTCCACGAGCCCGGCGTCCGAGTCCCACTTCATCGTCCCGTGCGCGAGCACCGGGATCGTGAGCTGCATCGCGTCCGAATCGGCGTCCGAGAGCGCCTTCACCGTGATCCTCGCGGCGCCCGCCGACCGGACGCGGGCCTTCCAGTCGATCCGCTTCTGGCCGCCCGCCTCGATCCGGACCTTGAGCTCCTTCTCGCCGGCGACCTCGATCCCCTCGGCCGAGAACTCGATCTTGACCTCCTTCTCGCTCTCGAGGTAGTTGTGCGCCACGGCCGAGACCACCGTCTCGTCGTTCTGCGTGAAGAACCGGGGGGTCTCCAGCCGGACGATCATCTCCTTCCGGGCGACGACCGAGTTCGTCTCCTGGCCGAACCGCGAGTCGGCCGTCGCCGCGCGCGCGACGGCCTTCCAGGTGGTCAGGTTGTCCGGGACGTCGACCTCGACCTTCGCGCGTCCCTCGGCGTCCGTCACGACCGTCCGCCAGAGCATCGTGTCGGCGAAGTTCGATCGGACCTCCGTCGCGGCGTACCCGCCGCCCGGGCCGTCGCCCCGGCCGTCCTGGAGCCGGTTCATGCTCTTTCCCAGGGCGTCCCCGGACTCCCTCGCCCGCAGCCCCTCGGGCGCGGGCGCGGCCGCGGCCTGGGGCTTGGCGGCATCCTTCTGCTTCTCCTCGGCGCGGCCCCAGTCGTGGTAGGTGAGCGAGGTCGAGGTCGCCACCTCGTCCCCCTTCCGGTGGATGAAGTGCTTCCGGATGTCCGGCGCGTACTCGTCCTGGAGGGCGTAGATCGAGTCGTCCACGATCCCGACCGCGACCTCGGCCGCGACGGGCTTCCCGTCGGCCCCCGTCGTCCGGATCTCGTAGACCGCCTTCTGCCGGGGGCGGTACTGCGCCTTGTCCGGCGTCACCTCGACCTTCACGAACTTGTGGGAGGGGTTCACGACCAGCATCCTCTGCCGCTGGACGACCTGGTTCTCCTTGATCGCGATGACGCCGACGTAGACGTTCGGGGCGAAGACCTGGTCGTCGATCCTGAGCTCGACCACCCGGGTGTGGCCCTTCACCTGCACGACCTCGTGCCGGTAGAGCTCCTTCCCCTCGACCGTGAAAAGGAGCGTCACGTTCTTGAACTGGCTGGTCACGAGGAGCTGGGCCGTATCGCCCAGGTTGTAGGTCTTCTTGTCGGGGATGAGGTCGATCCCGTTCAGGTTCACGGTGTCGCCGCCCCAGTTGTTGCCGCAGAGCCAGGCGTAGTGGCCGGTCGTCACCTCGTTCCCCTTCCCGTCCTTCGCCTCGGCCTTGATCCAGAGATAGCCGCCCTCGCGGTCGGCCGTGAGGTTGAAGTCGGCGACCCCCGTCTTGTCCGTCCGGCTCTCGGCCTCGAAGAGGAAGGTGTCCTCCTCCTTCCCCCTCGTCCAGCGGCGGTCGTAGGCCTTGACGACGATCTTCTGGTCCGGGACGACCGTGTCGTCGGCCTTCGCGGCGCGGACGCGGACGTTGATCTTGTCGCCGGGCTTGTAGACGTACTTGTTCAGGCTCATCGCCAGGCCGAACTCGGCGCGCGTGGCCTTGCACGCGGCCGAGCCGTCGACCGTGCGGCGGGAGAGGTCGGTCACCTGGGCGACGACGGTGTAGACCGCGTCGTGGTCCCACTTCTGGGCGGTGAAGACGACGGGGAGCTTTCCGTCCTTGTCGGTCTTCCCCGCGCCCTGCATCACCTGCTCGCCGGGGCCCCACCAGCCGCGCATCCGCTTGCCGTGAGAAGCTCCCTCCTCCTCCTCGTCCACGTACCAGTCGTAGTAGAAGTCCCAGCAGCGCCAGGAGTACCAGTGGTGGCGCCTGTAGACGGTGTACTTCACCTCGGCGTCGACCACGGGCGAGCCGAAGTAGTACTTGGCCTGGATCGTGGCGTCGACCGTGTCGCCCTGGAGGACGGGCGAGCGCCTGTAGGCGACGTCGACCTTGTACTCGGGCTTCCGGTACTCGTCGACGCGGAACTTCATGAAGTTGTGCGGCCCGGGGCCCCAGAAGTGCTGCCAGCGCCAGTCGTACTGGTGGAGGTTCGCGTCGTCCTTCTCGGTCCGGGTCAGGATCGTGTACTCGCCGAGCGCGGGCTCGTCGCCCAGGGTGAAGGACCCTTCGGCCGAGCCGAAGGCGCCCAGCAGGTGGGCCTTGTCGTAGATCTTGTTGCCCTTGGTGTCCCGGATCTCGACCCAGAGCTTCTCGCCGGGCTTGATCTCGAGCGACTGGCCGTTCTCCATCCGATGGAGCACGCGGAAGTTGACGGTCTGGTTCGGCCGGTAGATGGGCCGGTCGGTCGTGATGTAGACGAGCGGGTGGGAGCCCTGGCGCTCGTAGTACTGGGTCTGGGTCGTGAGGAGCTCGCCGTCCTTCGTGCCCAGGACGACGCCGCCCGTGTAGCCTTCGGCGACCCAGAGGCCGTTCGCGTCGGTCGTCCCGGCAAGCGGCTTCTCGCCGTGGAGGACGCGGAGCGCGACGCCCTCGACGGGCTTCGACGTGGCCCGGTCCTGGGCGAAGACGAGGAGTTTCCCGGCCGCGCTCTTGGTGACGAGGGCGACCTTCGAGACGAAAAGCGTGACGGTCATGGTCACGCCCTCGTGCTCGCCTTCCAGGATGTAGACCCCGCTCGCGGTGGCCGGGATCCGGACCTGCTCCTGGCGCCACTCGCGGTCGCGGGCGTAGGTGTAGGTCGCCTCCCACTCTTTCACGATCGTCCGGCCCTTCGCGTCGACCTTCGCGATCGCCTGGTTCAGGTTCCCCGCGTCCTTCCCGGTGGCGTGCTCGAGGAGGTGGTCGTACTTGATGTGAGTGGCGCGGTACTTCACCGTGTCGATCTTCCGGAGCTGGACGTGGACCTGGGGCTCCTGTCCCGCGGTGAACGTCTGGTTCACGCTCAGGGTGAAGTGCTTGCCCTGGACGCCCCAGGCGCGCTGGAGCGCGTTCGCGCGGATCGAGGGCTCCGGCGCCTCCTTGGCGATCTTCCGGTATTCCGCCTCCGCCTGGTCGCGGAGCTGCTGCTGGGCGTAGGCGTCGCCGACCTGGAAGCGGTAGTGCCAGTAGTTGGGGCTCTTGGGGAACGTCTCGCAGAGCTTCTGGAACCACTCGCGGGCCTCGGCCGGCCGGCGGCTGTACCAGAGGTGGAGCTGGCCCAGCTGCTGGTGGACGTGCTCGGCCTGCTTGGCCTCGGGAAAGCGCTTCAGGTACTCCTTGAAGCCGCGGTCCGCCTGCTGCCATTGGCCGCGGTTCATCCGCTGCTGCGACCACTCGAGGAGCTTCGCCTCGTCCTGGGGCATCTCGTCCGGGGCGGCCTTCTTGGGAGGCTCCTGGGCGCCGAAGGAGGCGCCCCCGGCGGCGAGGAGTCCCAGGGCCAGGGCGGACAGCAGCGACAGGTGGATGCGCTTCATAAGAGTCCTTCCATGTCTCGTTCGATGGTATCCCTTGGACGCAGCGGGCCGGGCTCGAGTTCACGGATTGCGGGGGGCCGATCCCGCGGCCGCCGATCTTTTATTGCAATCAGGATTTCGCGCCTCTAAACTGGTCGTTCCGATGAAGCGCGTCTTCGGCGCCGTCCTCATGGTCGCGGGGGCGGTCTGCCTCTACTTTTTCGTCTCCCGGGGAATGTTCCACGGCCGCGAGATGATGGGGTCCGCCTACGACGCGAGGCTCCCTTTCAGGGCCCTGGGGAAGCAGGACTACCCCGGCAACGCCCTCCTCCTCCTCGGAGCCGCCTGGGGCTTCATCCTGGGGCTCTGGTTCGTGGTTCTCGGGGACCCGTCCCGCGAAGGCGCCCCCCGGTCGGGCGGCGGGATCGCCCGCCTCATGTTCCTGAACGCGCTGCTCCTGGCCTCCTCGCTCCTGGCGGGCTTCATCGGGGGGAAGTCGGGGGCGGAGGCCTCGACGGTCGCCGTCTTCGGGACGGTGGCGCTCCTCCAGATCCTGCTCGGCCTGATCCTCCTCGTCCTGGCGCTCTTCGAGCGGCCGAAGGGCTGGATCTCTCTCGGCCTGGGCTTCCTCGTCTACGGAGCGGGAGTCGCCGTGGGGCTTCTCAGCTTCCTCTGGGGCGGGGGGGCGTAGGCCATGCCGATCCGCCACTGCCAGAAGTGCGGGCTCAAGGTCCTGATCGACGAGAGCCAGGCGGGGGCGAACCCGTTCTACTGCCAGCGCTGCACGACGGCGATGAAGGGGTCGGAGGCGGGCGCGGACGACCTCCTGGGGATGGCGGCGGCGGCCCCGCCGGCGATGAAGCGCGCGCCCGTCCCCGCGCCGGCCCCCGCGTCGGTGGCCACGGCGGCGCCCGCCAAGCCCGCGACCGTGAAGGTCCTCTGTCCCTACTGCAAGGCCACGTTCAACGGGAGGGTCCCTCAGAAGCCCGCGCGGGGCTCCTGCCCGGTCTGCCAGAAGGAACTGATCCTCCTCCCCAACGGGGATATCCGTCCCGCGGCCGGCTTCGACCTGAACCAGTGGCACGCCGAGTCCGCCAAGCCGGCGGCCAAGGAGTCGGGCACGAAGATGCTGGTCAAGAAGTACGCGGCCGAACCCGAAGAGCCCGCCGCCGCGGCGAAGAAGGACGTCGGGACGAAGGTTCTCGCGCGAAAGGCTCCGGAGACGCCGCCTCCCCCGCCGCCCCCCGCTCCTTCCGAGGAGACCGCCGACGAAGAGTCCTCGGCCCTGCCCTCCTGGCTGGACGACCCCTCCGAGGCGCGGGAGTCGACGAAGCCCGCGGCGGAGGAGGAATCTCCGGCGCCGGCGCCCGAGGAGGAGGCCGCCGTCCGCCTCGAGGACCTGCCTCCGGCGGGACCGCCGCTCGAGGAGGAGCCCCCGAAGCGTCCGCCGCCCGCGGTGCTTCCTCCGCCGCCTCCTCCCAAGGCCCCGCCCGCGCCGGCCCGGAGGGCCGCCGCGCCGCCCGCGGCCCGCCGCTTCACGGAGCGACGGGCCGTCCCGGCCGGGGCGGACGCGGGCGGCCCGACGGGAGCGGGCAAGTTCATGTTCGCGCTCCTTCTCGCGGCCCTCCCGGTGGCGGCCTGCGGCGTGCTCCTCGGCGTCCGGCCCAAGCTCAAGGACACCGTGATCGAGAAGCTGGGCGTCCGCTTCTCCAAGGGGTTCAAGGAGCTCGACCGCCGGCTCAACCCGCCGCCCCCGAAGGCGGCTCCCCCGGCGGCCCCGACCCCGCCTCCTCCCCCGCCCGAGGAGCCCGCCAAGCCGGGCCCCGAGGACCAGGCGCGGGACGAGAACGAGATCCTCGGGATCTGGAACAAGTGGCGGTTCAACAACCAGAAGATCAAGCAGCTTTCTATCGGCGCGACGGAAGCGCAGAAGGCCGATATCGAGAAGGCCAACGCCGAGCAGAAGGAGCTCGAGTCGAGGATGGACTCGCTCTGCGATCGCTACAAGAAGACTTACGGCAAGGAGTACGACCCCCGCAAGCAGTAGCGCCTACCAGCGCTTGAACTTCTGGAGCTCCGCGCGGACCTTCATGATGACGTCCGCCCAGCGCTCCTCGAACGCGGACTCGTCCCCCGCCGCCGCGACCCGCCCGCCCTGGATCTTCTCGCGGGCGCGCGCCTCCATCTCGGCCTGTCGGGCGGCCTCGGCGGCGGCGAGCTTGCGCGTCTCCTCGGAGCGGGCGGCCTCGTCGGCGGCCTTGCGCCGTTCGGCGAGCTCCTTCTCCCGCGCGGCGTCGGCGGCGATGGCGGCCTCGAGGGCCTCCTCGTCGGTCTTGGCGCGCTCGGTGCCGGAGACCTGGGCCAGCTCCCTCTCGAGGGCGGCGATCTCCGAGCTGACCGCGACCCGCTTCTGCTTGGTCTCGCCTTCGATCCGGCCGAGCTCGACGAGGCGGTTCGTCTTCTGCTCGCTCGCCCCCTGCCCGGCCAGCTGCTCGCGCTCGGCGCCGATGCGGGCGAGATCGGCGTCGGCCTGGAGGAGGTCGGCGCGCTTCGACTGGATCTGGGCCCTCAGGTTCGCGATCTTCGCCTCCCGCGCGGCAGCCGGGTTGGCGGGGGGAGGCGGCTGGGCGGGACCGGCCTCGGGGGCGGGATCGGCGGAGCCGCAGCCGGCCGCCACGACCGCGATCGCGAGGAGCGCCAGTCGCCTCATGGGTCACCTCCGGGGATTCACTCTAGCCGCCCGGTTCCGCGGGGTCAACGATTTCGATCGCGCGATGAACCATCCTGGTTGGTTCATCACGGTTCGCGTGATGAACCAACCAGGATGGTTCATCACGGGGCCAGGGCGTTCACGGCCCGGGCGGCGAGGTCGGCCTCCTCGGCCGCGTTGAAGTACCCGAAGCTGAAGCGGACGGTCCCCTTCGGGAAGGTGCCCAGGAAGCGGTGCGTCCCGGGCGCGCAGTGGAGGCCGGGCCGGCAGGCGATCCCGTGCTTCCCGTCCATGATCCGGCCCACCTCGGCAGGATCGGTCCCCTCGATCGTGAGCGAGACGGGGCCCGTCTGGAGGTCCCGGTTCCGGCCGCTGTAGAGCGTCACCTTGCGGTTCCCGCGGACCTGGTCGGCAAAGCGGAGCGCGAGGTCCCGCTCGTGCCGGAGAAACGTCTCGGGCCCCTTTTCGAGGACGAACTCGACCCCCGCCAGGAGTCCCGCGTATCCGTGCGCGTTGGGCGTCCCGCCCTCCAGGCGGAACGGCATCTCGGAGGGATGCGTCTCCTCGTCGGCCTTGTACCCCGTGCCGCCCTCCCGGTAGGGGCGGACGTCGACGCCCCTCCGGACGTAGAGGGCGCCGGTCCCCATGGGCCCGAAGAGGTTCTTGTGGCCGGGGAAGGCGACGAGGTCCAGGCCGAGAGCCTGGACGTCGATCGGGACGACGCCGACCGACTGCGAGGCGTCGATCAGGGTGAGGATGCCGCGGCTCCGGGCGAGCCGGGCGTACTGGTCGATGGGGTTGAGGACGCCCAGCACGTTCGAGCAGTGCGTGATCGCGATGAGGCGCGTGTTCCTGCGGATCAGCTTCTCGATCGCGGCGGCCGGGACCGTGCCGTCCGGGTCGCTCGGGGCCTTGTCGAAGGCGATCATCCCGGCGGCGGCCATGGCCGAGAGGGGCCGATTGATCGAGTTGTGCTCCGTGTGGGACGTGATCACGTGGTCGCCTTGCCGGAGGACCCCCTTCTGGGCGATGTTGAGGCCGTCGGTGGCGTTGAGCGTGAGGACGACCCGGTCGGGGCTCTCGGCGTTCAGGAGCCGGGCGATCGCCTCGCGGCAGGCCTGGACGCGCTTCTCGCTTTCCACGGCCAGGCGGTGCCCCGAGCGTCCCGGGTTCCCGGCGTGGAGGCGCGCGAACTCGTCCATCGCGCGGTACACGCTCTCGGGCTTGGGGAACGAGGTCGCCGCGTTGTCGAGGTAGATCATGCCCCGCCTCAGGCGTTAACCCTAATACGACGTACGGATGTTAACACTTCAGGAGCCGACGTAGCGGGCGTAAAGGGAGCGGGCGCGGGCGAGGTCCTCGGTGCCCTGGACGATGGCCCGGGCGTCGGGGAAGAGGGTGAGCTCGCAGCCGTCGGCGGAGAATTTGAGGAGGTAGGCGTTCCGGCGGACGGGCCCGAGCGGGGCCAGGCGCCGCTCCGCCTCCGCGAGGTCGAGCGTCGCGCCCGGGGCGGGCGAGACCTGGACCGCGTTCCGCCCGCAGAGGGAGGTCGCCCCGGAGGGGCTCGACTCCAGGTGCCGGAACCTCCGGGCCCCGCAGACCTCGCACGAGGGCGAGCGCGGGACCTTGACGACCTGGAAGGTATTCGACCAGACGTCCAGCGTCTGGAGCCCCCCGGCCAGGGCCTCGCGCTTCCCGAGGAGGATCTTGAGCCCCTCGTTGGCCTGGAGGGAGGCGACGACGGCGACCGCCGTGTTGAGGACGCCCGCCGTGTCGCACGTGGGGGAGGTCCCGGGCGCGGGGCGCTCGCCCAGGAGGCAGGCGAAGCAGGGCCCCTCCCCGGGGAGGACGGCCATCGCCATCCCGTAGCTCCCCACGCAGCCGCCGTAGACCCAGGGGCGGCCGAGCTTGACGCAGGCGTCGTTCAGGATGAAGCGAGTCTCGAAGTTGTCGGTCCCGTCGAGGACGAGGTCGACGTCGCGCGCGAGCTCCTCCGCGTTCGCGTGGTTCACGTCGGTCACGCGGGGGTCGAGCGCGACGTCCGAGTTCACCTTCGCGAGCTTCGCGGCGGCGGCCGCCGCCTTGGGCAGGTTCGCCCGGACGTCCTCCTCGTCGTAGAGGACCTGGCGCTGGAGGTTGTCGAGCTCCACGAAGTCGCGGTCGCAGAGGCGGAGGAAGCCCACGCCCGCGCGGGCCAGGTGGTTGGCGAGGACGGAGCCGAGCGCGCCCAGGCCCACGATCAGGGCGCGCGAGCGCCGGAGCCGCTCCTGCCCCTCCTTCCCGACCGGCCGGAAGAGGACCTGCTTGGCGTAGCGGCTCATCTCGAGAATCGGCGGCGCAGCGCCGCGGCCGCCCCCAGGATGCCGGCCGCGACCGCGTACCCGAACGACGTGGCCCCCCAGCGGGGCGGGGCGTGCTGGTAGGCCGCCAGGTCCAGCCGGTAGAAGGCCGGCACGTGGAGGAGGTCGTGGCCGAAGACCGAGAGCCCGAGGGTCATGAAGGGGTTGACCGAGAGGAGGAGGCTGAGCCGGGTCCCGATCTGGGGCCCCGGGAGCCGGGCCCGGACGGCGTTCTCGAGGACGGGCTCGACGACGAAGACCGAGCCCATGAGGGCGACGACGAGGAGCGAGGCCGCGAGCTGGCAGAGCTCCCGCCGCGCGCCCAGGGACTCGACCGCGAGGAAGGCGGCGGCCACGAGGGCGGCGAAGGCCGTCAGGAGGAGGGCGACCTTCGGGAAAAGCAGGACCGACTCGGCGAAGGAGAGGAGGAAGAGGAGGGCGAGGATGCCTCCGTGGACGCCCCCCGCCCACGCGGCCCGGCCTCGCGCGGGACGCCCGCGGCTGAGCGCGAGGGCCGCCGCCACGCCGAAACCCGAGAGGAGCGGAGCCGCGTAGGCCGCGAGCCGGAAGGCGTTCATCGCGGCCCCGATTATAGCAGGGACGGGATAGAATGGAGAGGCCATGGGACGCCTCGCCGCGAGTCTCCTGCTGCTCCTCGTTCCGCAGGCGCCGTCCGAGCAGGACGTCGTGACGCTCCGGGACGGCACCACGCGCGCGGGCCGGATCCTCTCGGAGACGGAGTCGCAGATCGTGCTCGAGACCCTGATCAAGGGCTCGAAGGGCCAGGTCGTGGGCTCGGCGAAGCAGACGATCGACAAGGCGAACGTCGCGAAGGTCGAGCGGGCGAGCGACGAGGCCCGGAAGAAGGCGGCGGACCGCTCGCAGGCCTTCAGCGAGCGGGGCGTGCGGCGGGCCGAGGCGCTGGCCCGGATGAAGCCGCTGCCCGTCGACCTGGACGGGATGCGTGGCTTCCGGGTGGAGGGCACGCACTTCGTGCTCGACACGACGGGCGACGTGACGTTCGCGAAGGACGTGGCCGTCTCCCTCGAGGACGTCTTCGCGGCCTACCGCAAGTACTTCGACATACGCCGGAACGCCGACCGGAAGGTGCGGGTCCACGTGCTCGGGGACCGGGACGAATACCGGCGATTCCAGCAGCGCCGCCACGGGGACGCGGTCCTGAACGCGGCCTACTACCACTCCGGGGAGAACTACATCGCCGCGTTCAACATGGTGCAGCGGGACGAGGAGCGCCGGGTCCGGACCGAGATCCTCCAGCTGGAGCGGGCGATCGAGGGCTACCGGGCGGACGTGATCTCGGCGGAGCGGCGCGTGGACGGCCTGGCGCTCGACCTGCGGAGGAGGATCCAGGCCGCCGCGTCCGACGAGCGCCGGGCGATCCGTGCCGCCGGCGGCCCCGACGCGGGCCTCCGCCTCCAGCAGGTGGACCGCCGCGAGAAGGAGCTGCTCGACGACCTCAAGCGCCAGGAGGCCGACGCCCAGCGGCAGCTCTCGGACGCCCGGAAGCGGGCCGAGGAGGCGATCGCCGAGAACCGGAAGGTGATCGACCGGAACGAGAAGATCCTCGCCGTCCAGAACCGCGCGATGTTCGAGATGCTCTACCACGAGGGCTTCCACGCCTTCGCGGCAAACTTCCTCTGGGAGGGCTCGGGAAAGGAGGAATTCCCCCGCTGGCTCCACGAGGGGATGGCGAGCTACTTCGAGATGAGCGCGGTGGAGGGGGGCGAGCTGATCCACGGGGCGCCCCACCCCGGGTTCCTGAAGCTCTTCCGGGAAAAGGCGGTCCTGAACGCCCTGGTCCCCCTCGAGCGCGTGCTGCGGGGCGGCCCCGAGGAGTTCCTGGTCACCCACCGCTCGCAGGCCGCGCGGTCGACCGCCTTCTACGCCCAGTCCTGGGCGCTCGCCCACTACCTGACCTCCCGGGCCACGCGCGAGCAGATCGCGGCCTACGTGGGCGAGGTGCTGGCCGGGAGGGACAAGGTCCAGGCCTTCGAGCGGATGCTGGGCAAGCCCTGCGCCGCCGTCGAGGCGGAGCTGCGCAAGCACATCGACGCGCTGGCGACCCCCTGAGCCTACTTCCGGAGGAGGAGGCGAAGCTCGTCGACGCTGGCCTGTTCCTCCTTGAGGATGTGGACGAGCGTCTCTCGGAGCGCGAGGTCCTTCTTGGCCAGCGGGATCGCCGCCTCGTAGAGCGCGACCGCCGCCTGCTCGTCCTTCAGGGCCTGTTCGAGCATGCGGACGGCGTCGCCCGGGACGGCCGCCAGGTCCTCGCCCACCTTCCCCTGCGGGACGCCGCCCTGGGCGACGATCTTCGACCCGACCTTCCCCGCGTGGCCCATGGAGTCGTCGGCGTTCTTCCTGAAAAGCTCGGCCAGGTGGAGCCGGTCGAGGCCTCCCACGAGGACCGAGAAGTTGAGGTACCTCACGACCATGGTCTGCTCGTGCCGGTAGCACTCGTGGAGCGCCTTCATCAGGTCATCCATCGTTCCTCTCCTCGTCTTCCAGGCGGATGGCCCCGGAGGGGCAGAGGCGGGCCGCCTGGACGATCTCCTCCAGGAACTCCTCCCGGCGGCCGCGGCCCTCCGGGCGGAGGAAGCAGCCCGCGGCCCCGACCCCGAACACCGCCGGCGCCAGGGCCTCGCAGAGCCCGCACACCGTGCAACCCTCGGCGATCGCCAGCGACGCGGACGCCGCGCGGATCGTCATCCTAGCTCCTTTCGGCCCCGGGGAACCACATCTGCCAGGCGGGAACGGCGGTCATCACGGCGAACGCCGCGGACATGACGCCCACCGCCGGAGGAACGAGCGCCGCCCAGCCGATGGACCAGGAGACGAGGAGCGGCGCGAAGGTCACGAGCATCATCGAGACGAAGGCCCCGACGTAGAGGGCGATCTTCACGCCCCGGGGCGCGTAGGACATCTCCATCATGTGGCAGAGGACGAAGTAGAGGAGCGGCATCATGAACGAGTGGGGGTGGACGATGTCGTAGAGGGCCCGGCGGCCGGGCTCGGAATACATCTCCCTTTCTCCGAACCGCTGCCCCGTCTCTCGGGTCACCCGCTCGTCGCCGGCCCAGTTGGCCTGGACCCGCCGGGTCTCGAAGCCCGTCCGCTCCATGAAGACCCCGAGCGTGACGAAGAGCATCGCCCCCAGAAGAGCCGTCGCGAAGCACGTGAGGGCGACCTTCGTGGTGACCGGGAGCTTCGAGAGGTGGTAGTGCGGAACGGCCAGGTAGGGAGGCATCAGGGCCCTCCCTTCCGGAGCTTCTTGCGGAAATCCTCGCTGGACTCCGTCCGCCGGTCCGTCCGCGCGAGCATGGCGGGGAAGCGCTCCGGGAGGCGGCCCCGGACGAAGGCCGCGGTGGACATCGCGTCGGACTCCGCGGCCGTAGGGGCGACCACCCAGGTCCCCGCCATGCCCTCGACCGGCCGGCCGGTCCGGGGATCGAGGATGTGGGAGTAGCGCTTCCCGCCCGCCTCGAAGAACTTCTCGTAGTTCCCGGAAACGGAAAGCGACTCGTTCTCGAGGACGATCGTCCCCGCGGACTTCCCCTCCTCGAAGGGATCCCGGAGGGCCGCGTCCCAGGCGCCGAGCGCGTAGACCGTGGAGTCGAAGTCCACGAGCGCCCGGGTCACGCCCGCCTTGCGCAGCTCGGCCACGGCCGCGTCCACGCCCATGCCCTTCCCGATGGCGCCCGGATCGAGCTCCGTCCCCGCGGCCAGACTCACGGTCCGGCCCTCGACCCGGATCCGGCCCGACCCGACGGCCTTGAGGGCCTCCGCGATCTCGGCGTCCGAAGGGACCCGGTGCTTCCCGTCCTTGAAGCCCCAGAGGCGGACGAGCGGCGCCACGGTCGCGTCGAAGGCCCCCTCCGTGAGGCCGGCGCAGCGGACGGACTCCCGCGCGAACGCCAGGAGCTCGGGCCCCGCCTCGATCGAGCGCTCGCGGTGGAGGCGGGCGAGTTCGCTCTTGTCGTCGTAGTTCGAGATCGCCTTCTCGACGCGCTTCACCGCCTCGAAGGCGCGTTCGACCGCGGCGCGTTCCCCGTGGGCCGTGATCTCGAGGAAGCTCCCCATGAGGTAGCGCTTCTGCCGGACGGGCTCGTCCTGGCCGAGGAGGGCCTTCGCGTTCTCCGGTCGCTCCACGAACTGGTGGAGGACGAGGACGGCGGTCTTCCGGACCGCCCGGGCGACCGCGTGGCAGGAGAGGGTGGCCCCGTGCATGCGGTAGATGCCGCTCCCGCCCTCGACGCGGATGTCGCTCTTCCCCGTCTTTCCGTCGAACTGCTTGAGGAAGCGCTCCTTACGACAGTCGGTCCCGATGTGCTCGGTGTGCGACAGCACGGCGACCTCGGTCACCTCGCCGGCCGGGCTCAGGCCCACGATGAACGTGGCCGGGAGGGTCCGGGTGATCTCGGTGTGGATCATGGCATAGCCGCTGATCCGCCCCTCGCGATGGCCCACGAAGACCCGGGGACGCTCGGGCAGCGTGCCCGTCCGTTCCTCGACGGCGCGCCGGACGGCCGGGTCGAGCTCGAGGGCGCGCTCGACCACGGTCTCCCCGTTCGGGAAGACGAGGCGGAGCGCCTCCTCCTTCGAGAGATAGACCTCGTCCAGGGCCAGGAGGAGGAGGGCGATCGTCACGGCGTCTTCTCCAGCCGGCGGGCCACGTCGGCCAGCAGGGCCTCCGCGGCCGGGGCCCCGTCCACCCGCTCCCACTGCCGGGAGCGGGGGCCGCCGGGTGCCCGGCGCTCGACCGAGGCACGCACCGCGACCGAGGAGCCGGAGAGCCCGACCTCGAAGCGCTCGCGGACGACGTAGCCGTGGCCCAGGAAGAAGCCCTGCTCCCCGGCGGGCCGCTCGGGCCCCCAGCCGGAGACGAGCCGGGCTTCCTCCTCCCGGAGCTCCGGGTGGAGGGAGAGCGCGGCGCGGACCGCGGCGCGCAGCTCCGCGGGCGGAGCCTCGAAGCTCCGCTCCGCGGCGGGCGCCGTCGCGCAGCTAGAAATAAGTGGCCACAGAAGCCACGAAGGCGTCGTTGTCCACCTCATTCAGGATCCCCGACTCGTCTCGCCACTGGTACTCGAGCTTGAAGACCGTGTCCTCGCGGGGGCGGAAGTTGAGGCCGACCGTGTCGGCGCTGCGCTCGGCGCCGTCCAGGTCGATTTCGTCGCGGCGGTAGACCAGGGTGAAGGTCGACTCCTCGCCCGCGCCCGGAATGATCCGGCGGAGGAAGTCGGGCATCACGTGGAGGCGCACCTCCACGGTCCAGCCGTCGAGGTCGTCCGGAACGCCGCTCGCCTCGGCGAAGGAGTCGCGGCCGATGTCGGCCTTGGCGTACTCGCCGACGACCTCGACCCGGCTCAGGGCGTCGAGCTCGGCCCCGAAGGCGCGGGCCACGCCGCCGAGGTTCGCCGTCCAGTCCACGGCCCAGAGCGTCAGCCGGTTGTCGCCGGCCTCGTCGTACTTGCCGGAGTGGGCGGAAACGCCGGCCTCGAGCCCCAAGAAGGGCGACACCGAGACGCGGCCCACGATCGCCTTGTCGTCGTTGAAGTCGCGGTAGGAGGCGCTGCCCAGCTGGTTCCCGTGGGGCCGCGCCCCCGGGAGGCCGGTCGTCCGGTTGATGGCGGTGGCGCCGGCCTTGCCCAGGCCCTTGAAGCCGTTGACGACGTAGACCTCGTAGTCGATCTCCCAGGGGTCCAGGTCGAGGCTCCCGAAGAACCCGACCCCCGGTTCCCGGAGGACGACGGGGATGACGGCCTCGTCGACGAGGGGCCGGAGGGTGAGGTCCTGGTAGGGGGCGTCGTGGACCAGGTTGAAGTGGCCCACGGGGTCGAGGATGATGCCGGCCCGGAAGTTGACGAGCTCGTGCATCCAGTAGTCGACGTGGGCGAACTCGACGCCGAGCTCGGTGCCGTTGCCGTGCTCGATCTCGATCTCGACGGCGACCTTGACGTTCTCGGAGACGTCGGCGTAGATGAAGGGGACCAGGCGGTGCTGGTCGAAGGTGTCGCTGTTGGAGTTCTCGGTGTTCACGTACTCGAGGTCGATGTAGCCGCCGAGGTAGACGTTGCGGCCGAAGCGGGCGAGGAAGGGCTTGGAGTAGACCTCGCCCTTGTCGCGCTGGGACTCCTGGGCGAGCCTGGGGAGGTCCTGGCCGGGGGCGGCCGGGTCCTGGGCGTTCACCCGCTTCTCGAGCTCCTCGACCTTCTTCTTCAACTTCTCGATCTCCTGCGCGTCCCCCGACTGCTGGACGAGCGCGAACAGCGCCATCGCCACCCAGTGCATCGCGTCCTCCCTTTGACTTCCCGCCTCGGGCGGGCTATAAAGGAGGCCGGCGGGGCGCCGTGCCCCGTCGACCCGAGGAGCCGCTGGCGGGAAGGGTCGCAAGCTCGCTTCCGCCGGCGGCTCTCTCTATTTCCGGCCCCGAGCCGCCCGGCCCGGGGCCCCGGATGATACTGAGAGTCAGTCTCAGTTGCAATTGAAAAAGAAAAAGGGGGCGCCCCTACGGGGCCCCGCCCAGCTTCACGGGAACGGCGGCGCGGGCCTTCGAGGGACAGGCCGCGCAGGGAGACGCCGCGGGCCGGCGCCTCGGCCAGACCCGGTAGACGAGGTAGGCCGCCGCCGAGGCCACGGCCCCGGCCACGATCAACTGGTCGAGCAGCATGTCGCGTCTCCTCGGTCTACCCTACGGATGATACTGAGAGTCAGTCTCAATATCCAGGAAAAAAGTCAGACCGCCCGGCCCGCCTGGTAGACGACGACCGCCGCCGCCCAGGCCAGGCCCGTCATGTACGCGAAGGCGAACGACGCCCACTTCCAGCCCGCCTCCCGCGCCGTCACCGCCACCGTCGAGCCGCACTGCATGCAAAAGGCGAAGAAGACCATCACCGCCAGCGCCACGGCCGGCGTGTAGGCCGGGCTCCCGTCGGCCCGCCGGGCGACCTTCAGGCGGTCGCGCAGCCCCTCCTCGTCGTCTTCCTCCACCGCGTAGAGGATCCCGAGCGTGGAGACGATCACCTCCCGCGCCGGGAAGGCCGCCAGCACGCCGACCGTCATCTTCCAGTCGAAGCCGGCCGGCGCGAAGACGGGTTGCACGGTCTTCCCGAAGCGCCCCATCAGGCTCTGCTCGAGGTAGGCGGTCCGGACCTGGCGCTCAAGCTCCTCGCCTTCCGCGGGGTTGTCCTTGGCCACCCACGCCGCCAACCCCTCCGGCCGGGGGAAGTACGTGAGCGCCCAGATCAGGATCGAGAAGGCGAAGATCACCGTCCCCGCCCGCATGACGAACTCCCTCCCGCTGAGGTACATCCGGCGGAGCACGTTCCGGGCCGTCGGGCGCCGGTAGGGCGGCATCTCGAGGAGGAACGGGATCGTCCGGAGCTTGAGGAGGAAGCGGTTGATGAGGAAGGCGATCGGGACCGCAACGACGAGCCCCAGGAGGTGCATCGCGAAGAGCGTCGCCCCCGCCCAGAGCGCCCCGAAGCGGGGCTCGATGAAGGCCCCGATCAGGAGGATATAGACCGGGAGCCGGGCCGAGCAGCTCATGAGCGGCGCGACCAGGATCGTGGAGAGCCGGGCCTTGGGGTCCTCGATCGTCCGCGTCGAGAGGATCGCCGGGACCGCGCAGGCGAAGCTCGAGAGCATCGGAACGAAGCTCTTCCCGTTCAGGCCCGTCCAGCCGAAGACCTTGTCCATGAGAAAGGCCGCCCGCGCCATGTAGCCCGTGTCCTCGAGGACCGCGATGAAGAAGAAGAGGATCAGGATCTGGGGAAGGAAGATGACGACGCTCCGGACCCCCTCGATCACGCCCTTCACGACCATGTCCTGGACCATGGGGCGCCCTTCGAGCCAGGATCCGACCTCGACGCCCAGCGCCCCGAACAGGCCGTCGATCCCGTCCATCAGGGGCTTGGCCAGCCAGTAGATCGACGAGAAGACCAGGAACATCAGCAGGCAGAAGACCAGGAGGCCCCAGAAGCGGTGGGTCAGGAACCGGTCGACCGCGTAGGGCCGCCGGGCGGCTTCCGGCTTCGCCCGGGTCACGACTCCGTCCAGGAGGGTGTCGATGTGGCGGTAGCGGTGGACCGCCTCCGCGCTCACCGGGTCGAACCCCGCCTCCTCGAGCGAGCGACGGGCTCGGTCCGCGGCCTCCCCGAGCTCCGGCGGGAGCGGCGCCGCGGGCTCGAGGTCGAAGAGCGCCCTCGACCGCTCGGCCGGGGAGAGCTCCCCGGGGAGCGCGTCTAGGGCGCGGCGCAGCGGCTCGGGCCAGGGGACGGGAGCGAAGCTCCCGGGCTCCCGCAGCGCCCGGCCGATCGCCCGTCGGAGCTCGTCGAGCCCCTCCCCGCGCGTCGCCACCGTCGGGACGACCGGGACCCCCACCCGGCGGGCGAAGGCCTCAAGGTCGATCCGGACTTCCTTCTGCCGGGCCTCGTCGGACATGTTGAGCGCAAGGACCATCGGCAGGCCCAGCTCCCCGATCTGGGAGGCGAGAAAGAGGTTCCGCCGGAGGTTGGCCGCGTCGATCACGACCACCACCGCGCGCAGCCGGGGCTCGCCCTCCAGGCGCCCCGCCAGGACGTCGACCACGATCCGCTCGTCCCGGCTCACCGCCGCCAGGCTGTACGTGCCCGGAAGGTCGACGAGGGTGGTCGTCCCTCCCTCGATCCGGCAGGTCCCCTGCCGGCGCTCGACGGTGACGCCGGGGTAGTTCCCCACCTGCTGCGTGGCGCCCGTCAGGGCGTTGAAGAGGGTGCTCTTCCCGGTGTTGGGGTTCCCGACCACCGCCACGGGGACGGGCTCGGCGGCCAGGACGGGAGCTTCGGGGCTCACTTCGGGCTCCCGTTCCGGGGCTCGACCCGGAGCGCCGCGGCCTCGGAGAGGCGGAGGCTCACGCGCCACCCGTCGAGTTCGACCGTGATGGGGTCGCCGAACGGGGCCACGTGGACGATCTCGACGGGCGTCCCGGGGAGGAAGCCCATGGCGAGAAGCCGCTGGGCGAGCGCGCCCTTCCCGTCCACGCCGACCACGTCGGCCGGCCGGCGGAGCCCGAGCTCGCGGAGCGTCACGGCGATCGCCTCCGGGAGTCGTGCCCCCGGGGGGTGCACTTCTCGCAGTAGCCGAAGATCTTGTGGCTGTGGTAGACCGGCGTGAAGCGGTGGCGGGCCACGACCGTCTCCTGGAGGCGCTCGATCCCCTCCTCGGTGAACTCGATCACGCGGCCGCAGGAGATGCAGTAGAGGTGGTCGTGGTGGGCGCGGCCCACCATGGGCTCGTAGAGGCGCTTGCCGCTGTCGAAGTCGTGGCCGTCGATGAGCCCGGACTGGCTCACGATGGAGAGCGTGCGGTAGACCGTCGCGCGAGAGACGGGGGTGCCCGCCTTGCGGAGCTGGTCGATCAGGTCGTCGGCGGTGACGTGGCCCTTGACGGCGAGCAGCTTCTCGACGACGCGGCGGCGCGGCCGGGTGAGCTTGAAGCCCCGGGACCGCATGAAGTCCTCGAGGGCCTTGATCTGTTCCGCCATAATTGAGACTGAGTATCAGTCTTTGTATACGATACGCCGGGGCGGGAGGGACGTCAATCGGAAAAAGCAGGGCGGCCCCGCCCGGATGCGCCGAACGGGGCCGCCCGGGTTCACATGCTGCGCTTCTTGGAGAAGCAGTCGCTGCAGTAGACGGGACGGTCGCCCCGCGGCTTGAAGGGGAGCTGGGCCTCCTGGCCGCACTCGGCGCAGACGGCCGCGAAGTACTCGCGCGGCGCGCCGCCGCCTCCGCCCCGCGGCCCGCCGCCCCGGCCGCCTCCCTCCCCCCGCCGCTGGCGCTTGGCGTCCCGGCAGGGCGTGCAGCGCTTGGGCTCGTTCTGGTACCCCAGGGACTGGTGGAGTTCCTGCTCGCTCGACGTGTACGTGAAGTCGGACCCGCAATCCACGCACTTCAGCGTCTTGTCCGTGAACGACGACATAGCGGTTTCCCTTTCCTAGCTGCCTTCGATCCCGACCGGACGGCGCCCCGAGCCTCCTTTCATCGGGTGCCGGAAGTGTTGACGCTCGCCTCCGGGCGGGGGATCTCCCGCCCGGATTCGATTTGAATGCGGCGGAACGCCGAGGAACGCCGATGACGCGCGGAGTGGCACTCGACCCCCACGGGAGCGCGGCCCCTCATCCCATCCGCCCGCCCGGAAACCGCGCCTTCTGCCTGATTATACGCTCGGGACGCGGGGCCCGAATCCGGATTCACTCCCGGAGGAACATCCACAGCGCCACGCCGGCCAGCACCGCGGAGATCGCCGCGCGGACCACCTTCTCCCGGACGTGCCTGGCCAGGGCGACCCCGATCTGGGCCCCCGCCATCACCCCCACCCCGAGCGTCGCCATCGCCTCCAGGCCCGGCCCCGTCACGTGGCCCCGCCGCGCCGCCTCGAGGAACCCCACGAGCGCCGTGAAGACGAACGCGAACTGCGCGGTGGAGGTGGCCAGGATCGCCGGCATCCCGTACGCCAGCGCCATGAACGGCACCAGGAGCAGCCCCCCCCCGACGCCGAAGAGGGACGAGACCAGGCCCACGCCGAGGCCGACCCCGACCCCGAGCGGCGCGTTCACCTCGTAGGCGTGCTCCCTTCCGTCCCCGTCCCGGTGCCGCCGCGGAGCGCCCCGGACGAGGCCGCCCCCCGGCTTCAGCCGGACGACGGCGAGATAGAACGCGATCAGGACCAGGAGGGTCCCGAACGCGATCGAAAACTGCCGGTCCGTGATCCTCCCGATCACCTCGCGGCCGATCCAGGCCCCCGGCAGCGTCCCCGCCGCCAGCACCCCCCCGGTCCGGTAGTCGATCCGCCGCCGGGGCGCGTTCCCCACCGTGGCCGAGACCGCCGAGAGGAACACGATCCCGAGCGAGGCCGCCGTCGCCGTCTGGGGAGTGAAGCGCTCGGGATGGAAGAGGAGGAAGGGAACGATGAAGAAGCCCCCGCCCACCCCGATCAGGCTCCCGGCGAACCCGACCGCCACGCCCACCGGCACGAGCAGGAGCGCCTGCCGGAGGAGGTCGGGCATCGCGCCGAGTGTACCCGCCCCTCACCGTTCCTGCTAGACTTGGCTCGTGACCGGCCGGCGGGCTCGCCCCGCCGAGGCCGCGGGGAGAACCGGGCAACCGTCGCGGGGAACGTCCGCATGAGCGCGGAGTCGTCAGGCGCACGGCGAAGGCGGGTCGTCTGCATCGGCGGAGGGACGGGGCAGTCCCAGGTCCTCCGCTCCCTCTCCCGCCACCCCCTCGACATCACCGCCCTCGTGGGCGTGACGGACAACGGGGGACACAGCGGCGTCCTCCGGAAGGTCTTCGGCATCCCCCAGGTGGGCGACATCCGCAATTGCCTCGCCTCCCTGGCCGGGGACGAGCTCCTCCTCTCCCAGCTCCTCCGCTACCGGTTCCGGGAGGGGGAGCTCGACGGCGTGAGCCTGGGCAACCTCCTCGTCTGCTCGCTCATCCGGCTCAAGGGCTCGCTCTCCGAGGGGATCGACGCCCTCCGGCGCGAGCTCGGCGTTCCCCACACCATCCTCCCCGTGAGCGACCAGTCCACGCACGTCTGCGCGGAGCTGGCCGACGGACGCATGGTGCGCGGGGAATGGGAGATCATCCGGCGCGCCCCGCGCGCCCCGATCCGCCGCCTCTTCCACTGGCCCGTCGTCGAGTGCCATCCCGCCTGCGTCCGCTCGCTCGCCCGCGCGGACATGATCGTCTTCTGCCCGGGATCGTTCATGACGGGCATCGTGTCGGCCCTCCTCACGCGCGGGATCCAGACGGCGGTCCGCGTCTCGCGCGCGCTCAAGGTCCAGGTCGTCAACATCATGACCCAGGCGGGCCAGACGGACGGGATGAGCGCCCGCGACCACATCGAGACCCTCGCGCAGGTCCTGGGGACCGCGCCCGACGTCGTGATCGTGAACTCGAGGCGGCCTCCCGAGAAATGGCTCCGGGCCTACCGGAAGGAGGAGGCCGAGCCCGTCCGGCTGGACGTGCAGGGCCTCCGGGAGTGCCGGGTCGTGGAGGCCGACCTTCTCGAGCCGGAAGGGAAGGACGTGCTCGCCCAGTACGCGCGGGCGGGCGCGGGCCTCGTGGCCGGGCCCCACTTCATCCGCCACGATCCGGCGAAGCTCGGCCGGCTCCTCTGGAGGATCGTCCGCGACCTGCCTCCCCCCCGCCCGGTCCCCCTCCCCCGCCGCCTCCCGGGCGGCCGCCCCGCCCCGCCCCCCCGCCGCGCCTGAACCGTCGTATTTCAGCGACGCTGGATTACTACGCTTCGGAGGAGGAGCAGCAGCAGGAGGGCTTCGAGGCCGGTGGCGCCGCAGCCGCCGCCGCCTCCTCCGCCTCCCCCCCCGCCGCCCGAGGCGGGGAGCGACGCGGCGTTCGTCGGATCGGATCCTCCCAGGAACTCCGCCAGGTTCGTGGCTCCGTCCCCGTCCACGTCGCCGCCCGCGTCCGCGGGGTTCGTGGGGCCGAGGCCGAAAACCACCTCCCACCCGTCCGGCATCCCGTCCCCGTCCGAGTCCGCGACGTTCGGGTCGGTCCCCGCGGCGAACTCCCCGGCGTTGTCGAGGCCGTCCCCGTCCGGGTCGTCGCCGGGCCCGAAGAGACCCGTGCCCCCGAAGTGCGTGTTCTCCCAGGCGTCGGGCAGGCCGTCCCCGTCCAGGTCCCCCGCTCCCCCGGAGTCGTTGTCCGCCAGCCGGACGACGGCCACGGCGGGCGTGCCCACGGCGTAGCCGCTCCCGCCCGCCAGCGTGAGGACGATCGTCTCCGTGCCCTCGAGGGTGGGGTCGTTGACCGGCGCCACCGTGACGGGAGCCGAGGCGGCGCCGCCGGGGATCGTGACGCTCCCCGAGAGGTTCGCGTAGTCGGTCCCGTTCGTGGCCGACCCGCCCACCGCGTAGTTCACCGTGAGGGGCGTCCCGGCGGCCGCGCCGCGGCTCACCGTGAACACGCCCGGGTCCGAGGGCTCCGCGGCGTTCGGGTCGGTCGCGGCGACCGTGACCGTGGGGAGCGGCGCCTTGAGGATCGTGAAGGAATCGGCCACGACCTGGTTCTCGCGCAGGAACTTCGCGTCGAGCCGGCTTCCGTCGAAGTCGAGGACCATGGAGCCCAGGTTGTTGAACGAGACGAACATGGCGTTGTGGTCGAGCGGGCCGCCGCTGATCTGGCCCGAGCTGCCGGCCACGACGTAGACCGCCCCGTTGTTGGCGGTGATCCCGGCGGGCTTCTGGTAGGCGTTCGCCCCCTGGCCGCTGCCGCCATCGACCTGGTGGGAGGCGCTGAAGGAGCCGGAGAGCCCGTAGTGGCCGTCGATCAGGAACGAGCGCTCGTAGGAGTGGCTGTGGCCGGTGAGGACGAGGTCCACGCCGCCCGCCTCGAGGATGGGGAGGAGGTTCGTCCGCATCTCGACCAGCTTGGTCTCCGTGTCCGAGTCGTGCGAGCCCTTGCTGTAGGGCGGGTGGTGCCAGAAGGCCACGACCCACTCGCGGGTCGTGGCGGCCAGGTCGTTCGCGAGCCAGGTGGCCATGGCCCCGCCGGGCGCGCGGCTCGTCCCCTCCGAATCCAGGCAGATGAAGTGGAGGTTCCCGTAGTCCCACGAGTAGTAGGCCTCGGTGCCCGACGCCAGCCCACCCGCCTGGGCCGAGGTCGGCAACGTGAAGATGTTGTAGTACGTGCTCCCCGTGCCGCCCGCGTCGCTCTCGTGGTTCCCGCGCGTGGGCCACAGCACCGACTTCCGGAGCATCGTGGGATACATGTCGAAGACGGCCCCCTGGTACTCGGCGTCCGTCCCCGTGTTGTAGGCGTTGTCCCCGAGCATCAGCCAGAGGTCGGTGTGGGTCGCGCCCGTGAACGCCAGATAGGCGTTCTTCACCGCCGTCTGGTTCGCGCTCTGCGTTCCAGCATCGCCCAGCACCCAGACCCGGGTCGGCTTCGACGTCCCCGGCGCGGGCGAGGTCAGGAAGAAGTGGTTCGCGTCGTCGCCCGCCAGCGTGGCCGTGGTCGAGCCCACCGAGTAGTAGTAGGTCGTGTTCGCCGCCAGGCCCGTCACCGCCACCTCGTGGTCGGTGATTGAGGCGCCGACGTCGACCATGGACGTCAGGTTCCCGGGCGACGGGCCGTAGCGCACGCGGCTGTTCGTAGCCACGTCGGTCCGCCACCGCACGACTACGGCCGTGGAGCTGCCCCTCTGGAGGTAAGGGCCCCGGGTAACGGTGACCGGCGAGGCGGAGGTGGACGCCGCGTATTCCATGTCGAAGCTGAGGTCGGAGCTCGACCCGGAGTTCTGGTGGACCTCGACCGCCAGCACGTTCGTCCCGTCCACCAGGAGCGCGGGGTTGACGGACGCCTGGAGGAACGGGAGGCCATCCCCCGTCGCCCCGGCCGAGGCGAGCGTGAGGTAGGTGATCGTCCCGCCCGGCATGTTGGTCCGGAAGACCTCCGTCCCGTTCAGGTACACCACCGCCCCGTCGTCCCGCTTGATCCGGAGGGACGAGCTCAGGTAGCTCGCGGCGTTCGCGACGTTGAAGGAGTGCCGGAAGTAGGTCGTGATGTGCTTGGCGCTCGGGTTCCCGCCGAAGGAGACGACGGTCGCCTCGTCCCCGTCCCCGTAGCCCAGCTCCGCGGGCCCCGAAGCCCAGGCGGCGTCGTTGAACGCCGTCGCGCGCCACGCCGTCCCCTGGTCCGACCCGTTGTCCAGGTACTTCCAGGTCGAGCCCGTGGGGACGAGGATGGTCGACTGCGCCCGCGCGGCGGCCGCGCAGGCCAGGAAGGCCACGAGCCCGCTAGCGACCCTCATGCCCCGCCTCCAGCGCCTTCCGGAGGCGCCTCTCGAGATCCGAAACGAACCGGGCGCTCCGGCGCCCCGGCGGCAGCGCCTCGATGGCCGCGAGCGCCTCCGCGAACGCGCGGAGCGACTCTTCCGCCCTTCCCGCCTCGCGGAGGATCTCGCCCTTGCGGGCGAGCCAGGTCTCCTTCCGGGGAGAGGCGGCCGCCAGCCGGCCCAGGCGTCCCAGGGCCGCGTCGAAGCGCCGCGCCTCCACCTCGAGGTCGAGCGCCGCCAGCTCGAGGGTCACCACCGACCCCAGCCGGCGGAGCCCCTCCTCGATCCCGGCCAGGGCCCGGTCGGGCGGCTGGACGCGCGCCCTCTCCAGGAAGTGTTCCGGACGCGGGTCCGCGAAGAACCCGATCGACTTCGTGAAGCTCTCCTCCGCCTCCCCGGGGCGGCCCAGGCCCGCGAGCGCGCGTCCCCGTTCGAGCCACCCTTCGGCGTAGTCCGGGCAGCGGCCGAGAAAGCGGTCCAGGGCCGCCAGGGCCTTTCTCGCGTCGCCCGCCTGAAGCCAGAGCCGGCCGTACGCCAGGTCGACGCTCGCCATCGCCGGATCCAGCCGCTCCGCCTCGGCGTAGTCCGCCCGGGCGGCCGCCCAGTTCTCGTGCTGGCGATGCACCTCGCCGCGCCGGAGGTGGAGCTCGGCGCTCCCGGGCTGTGCTTTCAGCTCCCGCGTCAGCCGCGCGATCTGGAGCTCGAGATCCTCGTGGCCCCCTGCCGGGGAGGCCGCGAGGCCGATGACGACCGCCGCAAAGCCCTGGATCTTACCCATGGTTCCGGGCGGAACGTCTCCGCCCAGGGGATCATGACCCCCTGGGGCCGGCGATGTCTGAGAAAGTGGAAAAATCCGGATCCCTCAGGACCAGGTCCACCAGCCGCCGGGCGGGCCTGCCGTTCATGGTGGCCCAGGCCTCCGCGCGGATCTCCACAGGACCGGCCCCCTTCCCCCGCAGGTCCCGGGCCAGGAACCGGGCGAAGTCGCGGACCAGGTCGGGCTGGAAGGCCATGAAGTGCTCCTGGACGGGCGTGAGATAGTCCCCCGCGCGGAGCTCCCAGATCCGCCCTGCCCGGTCCCGTGCGGTGAACCGGGCGTGCCCCGTCTTCTCGGCGACCATGATCCGCCAGGAGAAGTGGGCCCCTTCTTCCGACCAAAGCTGCTCCGTCCGCACGGGCCCGTGCCGGAGCGGGATCGCCACCTGGAGGAGGACCCACGCGCCGAGGAGGACCCGGAGGGCCGGCCGGGGCGGGGGAAGCGCCGCCGGAAGGGCCGGCACGGGGGACCGGAACCACGCCCGCGGCCAGCCCGGCGGGAGGAAGACGAGGGCGCCCACGACCATGATCCAGGGAAAGAGGCCGATCGGGAAGAGGACGGCCGTGACCGCGTGGAACGCCACGAGCGCCGCGAACGCGATGGCCCGCGTGCGGCGGCAGAGAAGGAGGAAGGGGACGGCCATGTCGAACAGCATGCCCGCCCAGCTGAAGGCGGCGGCCGTCTCCGGCCGCGCCAGGAGCGGGCCCGCGAGGGGGACATCCGCCGCGTGGGCGAGCCAGAGGCGGAGCGGCTGGGCGCGAAGGAGCCAGTCCTCCTGGAGCTTGGCCAGGCCCGCGAAGAAGTAGACCGCGCCCACCTGGAACCGGAAGAGCCACACGGTCCAGGCCGGCGCCGCGGACCGCGGACCGAGACGGCACGGCGGCGCGATCGCCAGGAGGAGGCACAGCAGGCCGGCCAGGTAGTAGTGGTTCAGGTAATTCGTCCGGTCGACGAGATGCACGTAGGTGAAGCCCGCGCCGAACAGGAGGGCCGCCGGCCGGGTGCAGAGCCCGGCCGCCACGAGGAGCGCGAGGGCCCCCAGGGCCGCGAAGTGGACGTGCATCCAGGGGCGGGGCCACGGGCGCACCCACTCGAAGCCGGGCCAGGGGAAGAAGCAGGACGGCTCGTGGAACTGGGCGTCGATCCAGCCGTGGGCGAAGTACCGGACCACGAGGACGAACATCAGGAGGCCGAACGCCGCCCGAAAGACGACGAGCGATGCGGGGTCGACCGGCGCGAGGAGGCGGCGCATGCTAGTCCCCGTCGAAGGGCGAGACGCGGAGCGTGGTCCGGCACGCCGAGGCCAGGTCCGTCGCGAGCCTCATCTTGAACTCCTTCAGGGCGGCGAAGGCATCCATCACGGCCGCGGGGTGCTCGACGATCGACCGGTCGACCGGGGCCGGGAGGGCCGACGCCCGAGCGCGGGCGCGCTCGAAGGATTCCCGGATCGGGGCGTCGAGATCGGGAGCAGCCCGGGCCACCAGCGCCGAGAGGCCCAGCCCCCCGGGCGGCCCCTCGTAGAGCGCCATGATCCCCTCGAGCGTCTCGACCACCTCCTCGCGGGAGCGGCCGCTGGGCCGGGACCGCACGAGCTCGGGCCGCGGCGGGGCCGTCTCCCCCCCCCGCCGCCCGAGCGGCCAGGCGAGGTTCAGGTCGGCCGTGGCCTCCGCGATCACCACCATCCGGTTGACCAGGAGGTCGAGCGCCGCCTCCGGGGGCGTCGCCGCGAAACCGCCCCTGCCGGGCTCCCACAGGTCCCGGATCTCGACCGCTACCGCCTCGAGGTTGCGCGACAGGGCGACGAGGAGCTCGCGCTCCCGCGAAGCCACAGGCGACTCCGTGAAGACGAGGTGCTCGATCGCCCGTAGTCCCTTTGCGCCCGCGCCGAGCCGCTCGATCGCGTCGGGGCCGAGCGGGCCGGATTCAGCCGCGAGGTCCGACAGGCGGGCGGCCTGGACCGGGAAGGAGTCGATCTTGGCGTCGAGCAGCCGGTCGCTCTCGGGCCCGACGAGGCCGGCCTGGCAAAGGTTCCAGGAACGGCGTGCGGCGGCCCAGGCGCGGCGAGCGTCTTCGGGCGACCCCTCCTCGGCCGCGCGGCGGAGCTCCGAGGCCTTCTCCGCGAAGTCCCGGCGGGCCGGGAGGAGGACGCCCGAGGCGAGGTCCCGCAGGATCGCCCCCTTGAGCGAGCCCTCTCCCCCCCCGCAAGAGGCGAGGAGGACCAGGACCCAGGACCGGCGGATCACAGGTCATCCAGGAACGCGAGCAGCGCCTCGCGTTCCCGGGCTCCCAGGTTCCGGAAGAACTCGCGCGACTTGAGGGCCTCGCCGCCGTGCCAGAGGATCGCCTCCGCCGCGTCGCGGGCCCGTCCGTCGTGAAGGAGGAACGTGTGGCCGCTCACCGTCCGGACCAGGCCCAGTCCCCAGAGCGGGGGCGTCCGCCACTCGTTCCCCGTCGCCTCGAAATCGGGGCGGCCGTCGGCCAGGTCCGGCCCCAGGTCGTGGAGCAGGAGATCGGTGTAGGGGAAGATCGCCTGCCCCGAGAGGGCGGGAAAGCGGGGATCCTCGCCCGTGACGTGGCGGGGCACGTGGCACTTGGCGCATCCGGCGGCCGCGAAGAGCTCCGCGCCGCGCCGGACGAGGGGGTCCGCGGGACGGCGCCGGGCGGGAACGGCGAGGCTCTTCATGTAGAGCGTCAGCGCCTCGAGCTTGGCGGCGTCGAGCTCGGGCCTTCCGCCCGTGGGGCGCTTCGAGGCCTCGACCTGCGCGTCCGTCCAGTTCTCCTCTGGGAAGAGGGGGGAGGTGATCCCGATGTCCCCGAGCATCGCGGCGGCCGACTGCTGCTCCACCGTGGGCTGATTGGCCTTCCAGCCGAAGCGGCCCAGGACCGTGCGGCCCGACCGGACATCCGGGACCCGGTTCGGGCGGCCCGAGATCCCGTCCCCGTCGGCATCTTCCGGGTCGGCCAGGGCGAGGAGCCGCGCCTCGGGGATGGCCTCGAGGAGGCCCATCCCGAAGACCGCGGGAGCCACGCGGGGCGAGACGAGGAGATCCGCGGCCGGGGGACCGTAGCCCGGCGACTCGAGGGTATAGGCCGGGTGGCGCAGCCGGTAGGGCGTCCCGTCCCCGTAGGCGCCGGCGACCTCGCGGTAGCGGACGCGGGGACGGGCCTCGGGGGGCACGCCCGGCACGGCCCGGGGCTGGATCTGGTCCCCGTAGACCGGATCGGGGACGGGCCCGGGGCGGCTGATCCGGAGGAGGAGGCCCAGGAACGGCTCGTCGTCGGTCTCGGGCGGCCGGCCGCGGCCGTCCCGCAGGTGGCAAGAGGAGCACGAGGCGGCGTTGAAGAGGGGGCCCAGGCCGTCGCGCCCCTCCGCGGACGCCGGGGCGATGGCCCAGTTCGTCTTGAAGAAGGAGTTCCCGACGAAGAAGAGGTCGCTCGAGGCGGCCGGAAGGTTCGGGGCCGGGAAGCCGAAGGCGTTCTCGGACGCGTCTCGGACGGTCGCGGCTCCGCCGGGGAGCTCCTCCTCCGGGGCGGGTCGCTTGGGGCCCGCCTCTCCGTCGCACGCGGCCAGGAGGGCGAGGAGGGCGGCGCGGCGGATCATGGCCCCTTCTGAAGCTGGGTATTGATCGGGACGCCCATCCGCGTGGAGAGCTCGAAGAACGCTTCGTTGAACTCGAGGAGACGCTGGATCGCCGCGTGCACGGCCCGGCGGCCGGGGTCGGAATCGAGCCCCTGGATCGCCGTCTCGAACGGCGCCATGCGGGGGTCCCGGAGGGCCTCCAGGCAGTCCTCGAGGGAGGCGTCCACGCGGGCGGCCAGGCGGGGATCGGGGGCCAAGTCGCGGAGGCCGGGGCCGGCCAGGTCCCGATGGCGGCCGGTCCAGACGTTCCGGATCCCGATCATGTCGTTCAGGTGGTCCAGGTGGGTCGAGTCGCTGAAGCAGGAGTGCTCGTCCTCCCGGTCCTTGGTGGTGTACGGGGTAATCAGCCGCTCGCCGCGGAGTTCCCCGAAGGCGAGCGTGGCGACGCCGGTCATGATCTTCCCGAGGGCGTTCCGGGGCTCCAGCCCCGCGAGCCAGGACCGATAATTGTCCGGCTTGCCGGGCGCCCACTGCTCCCTGAGGAGGACGAGGTCCTCGACGATCATGTCCGCGCAGGTCCGAAGGTACGCCGCGCGACGGGCCCCGGCGCCGCCGCCGGGGACGTAGTCGAGATGCGGGCGCTTCCCTCCGCCGGGGCCGAGCTCGAGGTCCTGGCCCCAGAGGAGGAACTCGACGGCGTGCCAGCCGGTGGCGATGTTCGCCTCTCCGCCCTGCTCGTTGGCGCCGCGGAGGGTGGCCCGGTCGATCCGCGGGTAGCGGGCGGGGTCGTTGATGATTCCCGCGCCGGGATCTCCCCGGACGTAGTCGATGTACGCCTCGTCCAGGGGCCAGGCGTTCAGAAGCTTCTCGGGGGCGTCGGCGCCCCCGTCGATGGGTCCCTCGTAGAACCGGGCCACCTCGGTCTGGAGGTAGACGGGCCGCGCGGCGAGCCAGGCGTCGCGGCAGGCCTGGATCCCCTCGGGCGTCGGCCGGTCGATGAACTCCGCGACGGCCCCCCGGAGGGACTCCGCCTGGACGACGGCATCCGAGTAGAGCGCGTGCATGAGCCGCGAATAGGACTCGACCACCGAGCGCGCGACGGCGGGATCGAAGCCGGGCGGGGAAGGCGCCCGCGGCCGGAGGAGGACGGCCAGGCCGCCGGCGGCGGCCGCGGCCGCCAGGACGAGCGCGAGCGCCCGGCGCCTCATCATGGATTCCGAATGATACCACGGCCGGGCCGGGACCCGGACCGCGCCGGCTATCGGCGCCGGAGGAGCGCCGCCCACGCGAGGGCGCCCAGCGCCGCCAGCCAAGTCCAGGCGCCCGGCGTTCCGGCACCGAGGGCGCCGATCGGGCACCGGTCGTTGACCCAGGCGTCGCCGTTCCGACCCTCGCTCGTCACCGACACGACGGTTCCGCCTCCGCCGGCCGGCGGGGTGTAGTTCACCGTGATCGTCGCGCTGGTGGAGTTCCCCGCTCCGTCGTAGGCCGTCACCGTGATGACGTTGGCCCCGCTCGCCAGCTCGATCGAAGCGCTCCAGTCGGTCGTCCCCGAGGCGGTGCCGCTTTCGCCGGTCGCCGCGTTCGACCACGTCACCGTGACGACCCCTACGTTGTCCGAGGCCGTTCCCGAGACCGTGACGGGTTCGCTCGGCGCGTCGAACGTCGGGCCCGTGCTGGGCTCGACAATGCTGATCTGGGGGGGCGTCGAGTCGCCCGCGGGCGGCGTGTAGGTCACCGTGATCGTGTCGGCGGCCGTGTTCCCGGCCGCGTCCCGGGCGGTCACGGTGATGGCGTTGGCTCCGGCGGCCAGGGCGATCACGGCGCTCCAGGAGGTCGTCCCGGTCGCGCCGCCCGTCCCGTTGGTGGCGGCGTTGGCCCACGTCACCTGGGTCACCCCCACGTTGTCCGAGGCCGATCCGCCGATCGTGATCGGGCTCGAGGAGGTGGCATGCGTCGGGGCGGTGGTCGGGGTCGTGATCGTGACGGTGGGGGGCGTCGTGTCGCCCGCGGGCGGCGGGGTGCCGCCCTTCACGATCGAGAAGTAGTCCCCGGTGCTCCCGTCCGACCGCAGGAACCTGGCGTCGAGGCGGTCCCCGTCGATGTCGATCACCATGGAGCCGAGCTGGTTGAGCGAGATGAACATGGCGGCGTGGTTGAGCGACCCGCCGCTGGTCTTCCCGGAGCTTCCAGCGACCGCGTAGACGGCTCCCTCGTGGGCGACGGTCCCGGTGGACTTCTTGTAGGCCGCCGCGTCGCGGCCGCTGCCGCCGTCCTTCTTCATGGCGTTGGTCAGCGTGCCGGAGGTGCCGTAGTGCCCGTCCAGGAGGAACGAGCGCTCGTAGGAGTGGCTGTGGCCGCCCAGGACGAGGTCGACGCCGCCGTCCTCGAGGATCGGGAGGAAGTTCTTGCGCATGTCGACCAGGGCGCTCTCGGAGTCGGAGTTGTGGGAGCCCTTGGTGTAGGGGGGATGGTGCCAGTAGGCGATGATCCAGTCGCGGGTGGTCGCCTGGACGTCGTTCTTGCACCACGTGTGCATGGGGCCGCCCACGGCGCGGCTCTGCTGGTACGAGTCCAGGCAGATGAAGTGGATGTTGCCGTGGTCGAAGGAGTAGTAGGCCTCCGTCCCCGAGGGCAGGCCGCCCGCCTCGGCGTTGCGAGGCAGCGTGAAGATGTCGTAGTACGGCCCGGTCCCCCCGGACGTGGTGCTGTGGCCGTCGTGGTTCCCCAGGGTCGGCCAGACGACGGACTTCCGGAGGAGGGCGGAATAGCCGTAGTTGGAGCTGAAGACCGCGTTCTGGTACTGGCTGTCGGTGCCGTCGTTGTACGCGTTGTCGCCCAGCATGAGCCAGAGGTCCGTGTGGCGCGTCCCGGTATGGCTGTAGTAGGCGTCGCGGACGGCGGCCTGGCTGGAGTTGGCGGTGCCCGCGTCCCCGATCACCCAGATCCGGGTCGGCCTGGCCGTGCCCGGGTTGGGCGGGGTGACGAAGAAGTGGTTCGCGTCGTTCCCCGCGAGCGTCGCGGAGGTCGTGCCCACCGAGTAGTAGTACCGCGTTTCGGCCGAGAGGCCGGTGATCCTCACGACGTGCTCGGTCGTAGAAGCCGGGTCGTCGGCGGTCTGGGTGAGGCTTCCCTGGGCCGTGCCGTAGCGGACCCGGCTGTTCGTGGCCGCGCTCGTCCTCCAGCGCAGGGTCATCGCGTTGGACGTGCCCTGCTGGAGGTAGGGCCCGCGCGTCACCGTCTGCGCGTCGGCCGGCTGCGCCGCCGCGGCGAGCGCGGCGGCCGCCAGGACCGGGATCCAGATCATCGTTCGCATCGCAACCCTCCGTCTGGCTCGGGACGGACTCCAAGAGTCGTCGTTCCG
>Ga0187893_10001978_pt1 | contig 46566 bp, 38 predicted proteins | sample MA1701074metaG_FD_139574 | JGI IMG/M metagenome (GOLD analysis project Ga0187893, IMG submission 139574) | White microbial mat communities from a basaltic lava cave in the Kipuka Kanohina Cave System on the Island of Hawaii, USA - MA170107-4 metaG ... | reverse complement strand
TCGTGATAACGACGGGAGGGACCTCAGCGTCGAGATCGGAGAGGTGGAGGAGGAGTGCTTTCTGCGGTTCGGCGCTTGGACGCTCTCGGGGTACTTCAAAGGTGTATGGCGGATGAAGAGCGGCGAGCAACGGGTCGACGTCAGCGCGGCCTATATGGTCGTGCTTCCGGAAGCGCAGGTGGCTGAGCTCGAGGACGTGCTTCGGCGTTTCAAGGAAAGGACGACCCAGGAATCCATCTACCTCGAGATCGAGCATGAGGTAGACGTGCGACTCATCTGAAGGGAGAACAGCGATGGCGATGCAGCTGGATGCGGCGAAACTCAAGGGCGACGAGAAGCGCATCTATGACCGGGCTCTGAGCATGCTGACGGAAGGTGCAGGAGCGCCGGAGTTCTCCTCTGCTTTCTTCGGTCCCGAGGGCGAGTTCTCGCGACTGGGGCGGACCCTCGAGGAAAGGAAGGAGCTTCTGAAGTCGGATCTGTACCATTGGCTCAAGTCCAAGTGGGAGGAGCTCCGCCTCGCAGACGCTTCGCGTTTCGACGACCTTCTCACGCGCGCTTCGGGACGGCTGACCCTGACGGTTCCGCGAAGCCTCCACGCCGCGCTCAAGAGCGAAGCCGTTGCCGAGGGTGTATCGCTTTCGGAGCTCATCCGGCTGAAGCTCACCATTCCGTATCGGCAGATGACAGACCTCCTCATACCAAAGGGACGGACACGGGCATCCTCCTGAAGCGCTCTCCTCGCCAGAGTCGAGGGTTCGACATTCCGGCGATAGAAATTCCCCCTAGTTTTCCGGAACGCGCTCAGGTCGAGGGCGTCCTCCGCCAGCGAGCTTCTGACGGCACCGTTCACCAGCGCCCGGCCTGAGTCGCCTGACGCTCGTCCTCAGGCCAGCTTCGCGAGCGCCGAGAGAAGGTGCTGGATGTCGCTCCGATTGTTGAAGAGGGCGACGCTCGCGCGGATCTGGGTGTTCTCCTCGCGGAGGGTGACGCTGATGTTCTCCGCTTCGAGGAGCTCTTTGACCCGCTTCGGGTCTCGACCGTGGGTGAAGCTCACGATGGGCGAGGGGTTGTCCGGGGGCGTGAACATCTGGAACCCGAGCTTCGCGATTCCTTCCCGGAGCTCGCGGGCGAGGGCGACGGTGGTCTGCTCGATGCGGGCGAGTCCGACTTGCTTGAGAAACCCCAGGGATGCCTCGAGCTGGGCGACGGCGCCGTAGTTCAGTCCCGCGTACTCGTACTTTTTCGCCGAGGATTGAAGGCGGAAGTGGAGGTCGGGAAGGTTCTCGGCAACCTGGTTGTGTCCGAAGCGGTCGGGGGGGATGCGCTCGAGGTGCTCCTCGCGGACGTAGAACGGGGCGGAGCCCCAGCTCGAGAGCAGCCACTTGTACGAGTTCGCGCAGGCGAAGTCGACGCCCTCGTCGTGCAGGTTCACGGGAAAGGTGCCGATCGCCTGGATGCCGTCCGCGAAAAGAAGCGCCCCGTTCCGGTGCGCGAGATCGGAGAGGGCGCGAAGGTTGTGCCGGTACCCGTTTCGATTCGAGACCCAGGCGACGGAGAGGAGTCGGGTACGTTTGTCCGTGAGCTCCTCGAACGCCTCGATGGGAGCCCGTCCGTCCTTGTGGCGGACGATCCGGAGCTCGATCCCCTTCGACTTCTCGAGCTCGCGATAGAGGACGAAGGTCGTGATGAAGTGCAGCTCGTCGATGACGACGTTGTCACCCGCCTTCAGGTCGAACGCCTCGGTGATGGTGTTCTCGCCGTCGCTGGTCGAAAAGAGCAGGGCGATCTCCTCGGGCTTCGCCCCGAAGAGCTCCGCGAACTTGGTCCGTGCCTTCTCCTTCCGCTCCATGGAGATGTCGAGTCCGACCGCGGGGTTCAGGAGCTGTTCCTCGGCGTAGCGGAGCGCGGCCTCGTAGACGACCTTGGGAAAGGGGCCGACGTAGGCGGTGTTGATGTAGGTCATCTTCTCGGTGACGGGGAACTCCCGCCGGATCCCGAGGGGGTCGTCATCGGCGGTGACGGATGCGCCGGTGCGGGCGGCCGGAACGGTCGTGAGTCCGACCGCGGCGGTGGTCTTGAGGAAGCTCCTGCGGTCCATCGAGGTCATGGCGTCCCTCCTTGGGGTGGCGAGCAAGACCCATACTTCTCGTGATCGCCTGGTTTGTCAAGAAGACGTCCGTCTCAGCTAGAATCGGAGCCGACGTGCGATTGACGCTTGCTGCCCTCGCGACCCTCCTCGTCGGCGCGAGCGCTTTCGCCACTACCTGGCTTCCCGTCCAGGTCACCTGTCCCGTCTGCGGGGCTTCGAACGAGTTCCAGGTTCCCGGGAGCTACGGGAGCTACGTCTACGAGGAGCCGTCCAAGCTCCAGTACGTGTTCTGGCCCGCGACCACCGACAAGTTCCTCTACACCTGTAGGGAGTGTCGCTTCACCGCCTACATGTCGGACTTCGAAGGCGTTCCCAAAGAGAAGATTAGCGAGCTCGCGAAGATGCTCGCGACCGAGGCTCGGATCGAAGGCCCTCTCGTTCCCTACTTCGAGATCCCGATGGTCGCGAGGCTCGAGGTGGCGGAAAAGGTCTACCGAATCCTCGGGCGCGACGATCGTTTCTGGTGCGAGTTCCGCCGCATCCAGGGGTATCACCTCGAGGCGGCGAGCCGGGCGGACGAGGCGCGGGCGGCGCGCCGGTCGGCGCTCGACATCGCCGAGAAGCTTCTGCGCGAGCCCTCGTCCCAACGGAAGGAGACTCTCGTCATCGCGGCGACGATGCGCAAGATCACGGGCGATGCCAGAGGAGCTCGCCGAGACCTCGAGGAAGCGAAGACGCTTCGATTCGATTCGCAGGAGCTCGGCGCGGAGTCGAGCGAGGGATTGAACGGCTATCTGGACTCTCTCATCGACGAGCTTCTGAAGCGATAAGATAGCCGTCTATGACCGATTCCCCCCGATTTCTGAAAGCGGAGGCCATCGTCGATTTTCCCAAGGCCGAGGAAGCGATCCGCGCGTTCTGGAAAGCGAACCGCATCTTCGAGAAGAGCGTCGAGCTTCGCCGCGGGAGGAAGAGCTTCGTCTGGCACGACGGCCCGCCCACCGCGAATGGAAAGCCCCATAACGGCCACGTCCTGACCCGGGTCTTCAAGGACATCTTCCCGCGCTACCGGGCGATGCGCGGCTTCTACGCACCCCGAAAAGCGGGCTGGGACACCCACGGGCTTCCGGTCGAGGTCGAGGTCGAAAAAGAGCTCGGCATCCACGGCAAGGCCGACATCGAGGCCTACGGGGTCGAGCCCTTCGTGAAGCGCTGCATGGAATCCGTCTTCCGCTATACGCAGGAATGGGAGCGGATGACGGAGCAGATGGGCCACTGGCTCGACCTGAAGGATGCCTACGTCACCTACCACAAGGACTACGTCGAGAGCGTCTGGTGGGCGCTCTCGCGGCTTCTCGAGAAGGGCCTCCTTTATAAAGGTCACAAAGTCGTCTGGTGGTGGGCCCAGGGGGGAACGGCGCTCTCGGCCGCGGAAGTCGGCCTCGGCTACAAGACGGTCGACGACCCTTCGGTCTTCGTCCGGTTTCCCCTCGTCGACGAGCCCGACACCTCGCTTCTCGTCTGGACCACGACCCCCTGGACCCTGCCCTCCAACATGTATGCGGCGGTGAAGCCGGATTTCGACTACGTCGTCGTCCAAGACGGCCAGAGGAAGCTCGTGCTGGCGGCGGCGCTCCGGGAAGCGCTCGCCGCGAAGATCGGGCGCGAGCTTCCCGTGGTGCGCGCGGCGAAGGGCGCCGCATTTCTCGGAAAACGGTATCGCCCTCCGTTCGATGACTACTACCAGAAGCACGGCGAAAGACACGTCGCCACCAGGAGCGGCGGCTCAGAGCCCGTGTACTGGAAGGTCCTCGCCGCGGACTTCGTCGAGCTCGATCAGGGAACCGGCCTCGTCCACGAAGCCCCGGCGTTCGGCGAGGTCGATCACGAGCTCCACCGGAAGATCATCGCGGAGTACGCGGACCCCGGGGAGGCTCCGCTTCTCTGCGCCATCACCCCCGATGGGAAGTTCACCGAAGACGTCCCGAGACTTCAGGGGATGTGGGTGAAGGACGCCGACAAGGAGATCGTCCGCTTCCTGAAGGAGCGCGGACTTCTCCTCCATCACGAGACGTACCGCCACGAGTATCCGTTCTGCTGGCGCTCGGACGAAGATCCGCTCATCCAGTTCGCGCGCCCCGCGTGGTTCATCCGCACGACCGCCCTCAAAGACGAGGCCATCAAGAACAACCGCGCGGTGAACTGGATCCCCGAGCACATCAAGGAGGGTCGTTTCGGCGACTTCCTGCAGAACAATGTCGACTGGGCGCTTTCCCGCGAGCGCTACTGGGGGACCCCCCTCAACATCTGGATCAACGACGCTACCGGGAAGATGCAAGCCCCGTCTTCGGTGGCCGAGATTCTCGCGAAGAATCCGAACGCCTTCGCGGCCTTCGAGGCGGCGAGGAAGGCGAACCCGGACCTCTCCGAGCACCTCATCGTGCACAAGCCCTGGATCGATGACGTCACGTTCACGGAGAACGGCGAGCCCGGAGTTTATCGGCGCGTTCCCGAGGTCATCGACTGCTGGTTCGACTCCGGAAGCATGCCCTTCGCCCAGTGGGGCTATCCGCGCGCGGGACACGAGGAGTTCGAAGCGACGTTCCCCTCGGACTACATCGTCGAAGCCATCGACCAGACCCGGGGATGGTTCTATTCGATGCTCATGATCTCGACCCTCGTCTTCGAGCGGCCGTACCCTCATCCCTACAAAACCTGCATCGTCCTCGGCCACGTGAACGACAAGGAAGGAAAGAAGGAGTCGAAGTCGAAGGGGAACTACACGCCGCCCGAGGTCATCCTGGAGAAGGTGGCGATGGAGTTCGCGGCCATCGCGGGCGAGCCGCGTCCGGGAACGGCGCTCATCGCGCGCGAGGACCTCGAGGGGCTCGACCTGAATCCGGGGGCAAAGGTGCGCGTCTACCGCGCGGCGAACCCTCAGCTTGTCTGCGATCTCGTCGTCGAGGCCGCGAAGGGCCTTCCGCGGCGGGTCGTCGTGCTGCCCGAAGACGTCGTCGCGCGCGTCGGCGTCGCGCTCTCGCCCCGCGGGGTGAAGCTCCTCCCGGCGGACGTTCCCTGGCTTCCCCCGGAGGAGAGGGTGACTCTCGAGGACCCGGCGACGCCGGCGCCCGGTGCGGACGCGTTTCGCTGGTTCTTCCTCGCTTCGAACCCCCCCTGGAACGCGAAACGGCACTCTCTCGGAAACGTGCGCGCGCTCCAGAAGGAGTTTCCCATCAAGCTCCGGAACGTGTACTCGTTCTTCACGATCTACGCCGCCATCGACGATTTCGACGCGGTGAAAGAGAAAGGCCGGCCGTTCGCGGAAAGGCCGTTCCTCGATCGGTGGATCCTCTCGGAGCTCTCCGAGCTCGATCGAAAGCTCATCGCCCACCTCGACGAGTACCAGGCCTATGAAGCGGCGCGGGCACTCACGGATTTCGTCGACGCCCTCTCGAACTGGTACCTGAGGAGGAGCCGCAGCCGGTTCTGGAAGGCGGAACGGGACGAGGACAAGATCGACGCCTACGCGACGCTCTATGAAGCGCTCGTCACCGTCGCCCGGCTCGCCGCTCCTCTCGTGCCGTTCCTGACGGAGGAGATCTATCAAAACCTGGTGCGCCGCCCTCTCGGGGCGAAGGCGAAAGAGAGCGTTCATCTCGACGACTATCCCGAGCCCGACCTCTCTCGCATCGACGCCGCCCTCAACGAGGAGATGGCGACCGTACGCGACATTGTGTCGCTCGGGCTTCGCGTCCGGACCGAGAACAAGCTCAAGGTGAGGCAGCCGCTCTCGAAGGCCGAGGTGACGCTCTCCCGCGCGGACCTCGATGCCCGCGTCTCGCCCTACCGAGACCTCATCGCCGAGGAGCTCAACGTCCAGGAAGTCCGCTTCGTGCACGGGGCCGAAGAGCACGTCGAGTACAAGGTGAAGCCGAACTTCCGCCGCCTCGGCCCCCGGGTCGGCAAGAAGATGCCCGCGGTCAAGAAGGCCATGGAGCTCGCCGATGGGAGCAAGCTTCGAGCGGCGCTCCTCGCGAAGGGGAAGGCGGAGGTCGAAATCGAAGGCGAGCCTCTCGTGCTCGAGATGGAGGACGTCGAAGTCTCCGTCCAGGCGAAAGAGGGATACGCCGCCGCCGGCGACGAGACGGCGGTCCTGGTCCTTTCGACCGAGCTCACCGATGCGCTTCTCGAGGAAGGGAAGTACCGGGAGCTGCTGAACCGGATCCAGACGTTCCGGAAGGAACTGGGCCTCGAGTACACGCAGCGCATCCGGCTCGCGATTCGGGGCTCGGAGTCCCTGAAGAACATCGTGGCGGCGCGCCGCGAGGATCTGATGAAGGAAACGCTCTGCGTGGAGCTCGCGGAGAGCCTTGCGGGGACGACCCGCGAGGTCGACATCGAGGGCGAGCCCGCGACGATCACTCTTTCGAACGCATAGGAGGAATGCGAAATGCGAATCCTGGCCGCCTTGGTGATTCTCGTGATGGCGCCTCCGAGCTTCGCGGCGAAGAAGCTCACGCTCGAAATCTATCTCGACTTCGAGCGGGTCTCCGATCCTCAGATCTCGCCGGATGGTTCCCAGATCGTCTATACCCGCGAGTGGGTGGACAAGCAGGCGGACAAGTGGGAGTCGGCGCTCTGGGTCGTGAACGCCGACGGAAGCAGGAACCGCTACCTCGCCAAGGGAAGCTCGGCCCGGTGGTCGCCCGACGGAACCCGCATCGCCTACCTTTACGAAGGCGAAGCCAAGGGGAAGCAGATCTTCGTCCGCTACATGGATGCGGAGGGGGCGACGACGCAGGTGACGCGCGTCGAGAAGGCGCCCCGCGGGATCACCTGGTCTCCGGACGGAACGTCCATCGCTTTCGTTGCCGTGGTGCCGAAGAAGGATCCGTGGAAGATCGATCTGCCAGCGGCGCCCGAGGGGGCGAAGTGGACGGAAGCACCGCGCATCGTCGAGAGGCTCGACTACCGGCAGGACCAGATCGGCTTCACGGATGAGGGCTACCAGCACGTCTTCGTCGTGACCGCGTCGGGGGGAACGGCGCGGCAGCTCACCGATGGCGACTACGACGACGGCCGGAGCTCTCCCATCTCGTTCACGCCCGACGGAAAAGAGATCCTGTTCACGGGGCTCCGCACTCCCGACTGGGAGTACGATTGGCGGGAAACGGACATCTACGCGGTCCGCGTCGGCGACGGCACAATCCGGCAGGTCACGAGCCGCCGGGGGCCGGACGGAGACCCGGTCGTCTCGCCCGACGGACGCCTCGTCGCCTACACCGGGTACGACTGGACGGACGACACCTTCATCAACTCGAAGCTCTACCTGAGCGGGATCGACGGCAAGGGGGCAAAGGCACTCACGGCTGGACTCGACCGGACGCCCGAGAGGCTCGCGTGGGAGCCCGATGGACGCGGGATCTATTTCACCGTCGCGGAGGAAGGGAAGTCGAACCTCTACTTCGCGTCGACGGCGGGCGAGGTGAAGAAGGTGAGCGAAGGCAATCACCTTCTCGCGGTCACGAGCCTTTCGAGCTCGGGCCTCGCCGCGGGGACGCTCACGAGCCCGCACGAGCCGGGGGACGTCGTCGTCCTCGACCCGCGCGCGCCCGAGCCGAAACAGGTCACTTTCGTGAATGACGACATCCTCGAAGGCGTCGATCTCGGCCGGGTCGAGGAGATCTGGTACACGTCCGTCGACGGCCTTCGCGTCCAGGGATGGCTCGTGTATCCGCCGGACTTTTCTTCAGGGCGCGCGGGAACGAAGTATCCGTTGATGCTCTCGATCCACGGCGGACCGCACGGGATGTACGGAGTCGGCTTCAACTTCGGATGGCAGGAGCACGCGGCGAACGGGTACGTCGTCCTCTACACGAACCCCCGGGGCTCCTCCGGCTACTCGAGCGAGTTCGGAAACGCCATCAAGAACGCGTACCCGAGCAAGGACTACGACGACCTGATGGCGGGGGTCGACGATGCGCTCGCCCGCGGCTTCGTCGACGAGCGGAACCTGTTCGTCTACGGCTGTAGCGGCGGGGGCGTCCTCACCGCGTGGGTCGTGGGGCACACCGACCGGTTCGCCGCCGCTTCCTCGAACTGCCCGGTCACCAACTGGATGTCGTTCGTGGGCACGACCGACAGCCCGAACTGGTACCGGAACTTCGCGAAGCCGTTCTGGGAGGATCCGGGCGAGTACCTCGCCCGCTCCCCTCTGATGTACGTGGGAAACGTGAAGACGCCGACCATGCTCATGACCGGGGTCCAGGACCTGAGAACCCCGATTCCTCAGACCGAGGAGTACTATCAGGCGCTCAAGTTGAGGAAGGTCCCGACGGCGATGGTGCGCTTCAACGAGGAGTTCCACGGAACGACGTCGAAGCCCTCGAACTTCATGAGGACGCAGCTCTACCTCCGGTACTGGTTCGAGAAGCACGGACGGGGAAGGGAGCGCGAGACGACGACATCGAATTCGGGGAAGAACTAAACGCTCTCGGGTGCTTCAGGAGGCCACCAACGCGCCATGTCGAGCTCGACTTCGTCGAACGGTTCGGCGCGCACGGCTTCATTTCCGAGGAAGGTCTCGAGAACGATCCATTTGTCGTCAGACCTTTTGTAGACTTCGAGCGTCCTCAGCTTGGGGTTGAGGAGCCACAGGTGAGAGACGCCCTCTCGCGCATAGATGCGAAGCTTGCGTCCGCGATCGATCGCCTCGGTCGAGGGCGAAGCGACTTCGCACACCCAGTCGGGGGCCAAGTCGACCCAGGCGTCGGTCGGGAATACCGGAAGGCGCGCCCTTCGCCACCCCGCGAGGTCGGGAACGAGCACGTCGTCGCCGAGGTGAAGCTCCGGTTCGACGAGAATCCACCACCCTCCGGGGCCTTCTCCTCCCCCGGCTGGCCGGTCGAACTTTTCGAAAAGCAGTCCACCGACGCCGGACGCCGCGCGTGCATGGGGGAATGAAGGACGCGGGGAAGCGAACAGCTCCCCATCGAGGATCTCCGCAACCAGGTGTTCGGGAACCTGAAGGAGGTCCTCGTAGGTAGCGGGCTTCCGCCGGGCGACGGTGCTCATGTCGCTAGATTAACACGCTCCCGATCCGACTCATACATGTTGACAGGGATTCGCGCTTTCATCCGCCCTCACCGTGCTCCCGTTTCATCTCCTCGAGCTTCCTCAGGGTCTCCCGGTACTCGGCGTCGCGGGCGCGCTGCTCCTCGACCACCTCGGGCTTCGCCCCCGAAAGGAACCTCGGGTTGTCGAGCTTGCGGGTGACCCCTTCGAGCTTCGCGCGCGTCTCGGCGATCTCCTTGTCGATGCGATTGCGCTCGGAGGCGACGTCGACGTGCTTCCCGAGGTCGAGGTAGAGCTCGAAGGACGGATCCACGAAGGCGATGGTGCCTTCGGGCCGTGAGCCGACGACAGTCAGCGTTTCGAGGTTCGCGAGGCGGGTCACGACCGAAGACGTTTCCTCGAGGATTTCGCCCAGGCCGGGGTGGAGTGGGCGGACGGCAGCCGACAGCCGCACGTTCTCCGCGAGCCGCGCGTTCGCCCGCGCCGTCCGCACCCTTCCGACGAACCTCTGGATCGATTCGAACCGGGTCTCGATATCGGGGTCGGGTTCGTGTTCCGCGACGGGTGTTTTCTCGAGAATGAGAAGATCCGATTCAGGCCGCTTACCCATCCAGAGGTCCTTTGCGTCCATCGCCGGCAGGAGCATCGACCACAGCTCCTCCGTCACGAACGGCGTCACCGGGTGGAGCAGCCGCAGGATCGAAGCGAGCGTCGTCCCCAGCACGTGGGCGGCGCGCCGCGCCGCCTTCGCGTGGTCTCCCATCATCCGGGGCTTGGTGAGCTCGAGGTACCAGTCGCAGTAGTCGTTCCACACGAACCGGTAGAGCTCCTGACCCATCGTCCCGAAGTCGAACTCCTCGAGCGCCCGGCGCGCCGTCGCGATCGTCGTCGCGGTGCGGGAGAGGATCCAGCGATCCTCGATCGTAGGCGGCGCCTCGCCCGCCTCGAGGCCCGGCGCGCTCTCGAGGCTCAGAAGCGCGTACCGACTCGCGTTCCAGAGCTTGGTCACGAACCTCCGGCCGATCTCGTGGAAGCGCTGGAGCGAGAGGCGGATCTCCTGCCCTTCCGAGCATCCGTGGACGAGGGTGAACCTTAGAGCGTCCGCACCGACACCCTCGAAGCCTTCGGGGAAGTTCTTCTCCACGCGCGCGATAAGCTCTTTCATGTTCTCGGGCCGAGCTTCGAAGATCGGGCCCGTCAGATCCTGCCTCGACGCACCGTCGATGACCGCGAGCGGATCGATGCCGTTCCCCTTGACCTTGCTCATCGTCGCCCCGCGCTCGTCGAGGACGGTGGGATTGATGTAGACGTCCCGGTAGGGGAGCTGACCCGTCATCTCCAGGGACGCGAAGTTCATCCGCGCGACCCAGAAGAAGATGATGTCCTTCGCCGTCGCGAGAACGCTCGTCGGAAAATATCTCTCGACGTCCGGAGTCTCCTCCGGCCATCCGAGTGTCGACATCGGCCAGAGCCAGGAGCTGAACCAGGTGTCGAGGACGTCTTCGTCCTGCAGCCACGCATCGGGATCCTTGCGCACCGCCTCCGGGGTCTCGACTTCGACGAGGATCTCGCCCGTGGTCTTGTGGTACCAGGCGGGGATCCGATGACCCCACCAGATCTGCCGGCTCACGGTCCAGTCGCGGATCCGCGAGAGCCAGTCGAAGTAGATCTTCTCCCAGCGCGGCGGGTGGAAAAAGAGCCCGCCCTCGTCGGTCTTGACCCACCCCGCCCCCTCTTTCCGGTAGCCGCTCGCGGCGAGCGCCTTCGCGGCAAGAGGCTCCATCTTCACAAACCACTGATCCGAGAGGCGGTACTCGATGACCGCCCCCGAGCGCTGCCCGCGCCCGATCGGGACCATGCGCTCTTCGACCTTCTCGATGAGGCCGGAAGACTCGAGGGCCGCGACCGCGCGCTCGCGCGCGGCGAATCGATCGAGTCGGCGGAACTCCTCGGGGACGACGTCGTTCATCGTCCCGTCGCCGTTCATCACGTCGACGGGGGTGAGCCCGTGGCGGGCTCCGACCTCGAAGTCGTTGGGATCGTGAGCGGGGGTGATCTTGAGACACCCGGTCCCGAACTCGCGGTCGACGTAGGCGTCGGCGATGACGGGGATGAGCCGGCCCTGGAGCGGAAGACGGACGGTCTTTCCCACCGCCGCCCGATAGCGGTCGTCCTCGGGATGGACGGCGACGGCGACGTCGCCGAACATCGTTTCCGGCCGGGTCGTCGCGACCGTGAGGTGGGTGAGCCCGGGAACAGGCTCGACGAGAGGATAGCGGATGTGCCAGAGGTGGCCCGGCTCTCCTCCCTCGCGGGTATCGACCTCGTCGTCGGAGAGAGCGGTCTCATCGACGGGACACCAGTTCACGATGCGCTTTCCTCGATAGAGGAGCCCTCGGTCGAAGAGCGCCTTGAAGACGACGCGCACCGCGCGCGAAAGACCCTCGTCCATGGTGAAGCGCGTCCGGCGCCAGTCGCAGGAGCAGCCGAGCTTCTCGATCTGCTTGAGGATGACGGAGCCGTACTTCTCCCTCCACTCCCAGACCTTCTCGACGAACTTCTCCCGTCCGAGCGCGCGGTAGTCGATTCCCTGGGCGTCGAGGTGCTTTCTCACCACCGTCTGCGTCGAGATGCCGGCATGATCGGTCCCCGGCACCCAGAGCGCATCGAAGCCGTCCATCCTCTTGAAGCGGATGAGCATGTCCTGGATGGTGAGGTTGAGAGCGTGGCCCATGTGGAGGCGCCCGGTCACGTTCGGCGGCGGAATGACGATGACGAAGCGCGGCTTTCCCGCCTCGGCCTGAGAGCGCGGGCGGCCCTCGGGGTCATAGACGCTCGCGAAGGCGCCGTGGTCGAGCCACTTTCGATAGATCCGGTCCTCGGTGGTCCTGAAGTCGAAACGCTTCGGAATTTCCATGGGTCCGCGCATGTTGCCGCAAAGGTCTTGGCCCTTGCAAGACGGTCCGGCCCCGATATACAAGGATGCCGGTTTTATCGGGCTATGGGACTCATTCTGCTTCTTCTGGCCGGGGCTTCCTCGCCTTCCTGGGTCGAGGTCCGGAGCGCCCATTTCCGGGTGGTGAGCGACGCCTCGGAGGCGGAGGCCCGGAAGCTCGCCTCCGAGCTCGAGAAGATCCGCGCGATCTACCAGTCGGTGCTGGGGCCCGAGGTCGCGTCCGAGGGCCTGATCCCGGTGTTTGCCGCGGCGGACTCGAAGGGGTTCCGGGGGCTCCTCCCGGCGAGGTGGCGGGACGAGGGGGCGAAGCGCTGGGCGGGGCTGTTCATCGAGGCTCCCTCGGGGTACGCGATTCTGCTCCGGCTCGACCTCCGGGGAGACCTGCGCTTTCGTACCGTCTATCACGAGTACTTTCACTACCTGACGCGCCAGAACGTCGGGCCGCTCCCTCCCTGGCTCAACGAAGGCCTCGCGGACTACTGGGCCACCATCGACATCCGGGACGAGGAGATCCTCGTGGGACGTCCGGACTACGACTACCTTGGTCTGCTGAAGAGGAAGATGCCCCTTTCCCTCGAGGCGCTCTTCCAGGCAGCGGACGATTCGCCTCACTATCGGCGCGAGGAGACGATGACCCTCTTCTACGCCGAATCGTGGGCGCTCACGCACTTCCTTCAGTCGAGCGAGGGGCGGAGGCGCCAACTTGCCCTCTACGTCTCGCGCCTCGGCGGGCGAGCGGATGCGCTCCAGGCGGCGCGCGCCACGTTCGGCGACCTCGACCAGCTCACCGAGGACCTGCGGACGTACCTGAGAAGCCGCCGCTTCCGCGGGGCGCGCCTTTCGACTCCCATTCCCGAGGAAACGGCCGTCCGCGTGCGGGCTCTCTCCGGGCCCGAGGTCGAAGCCGCGCGGGAAACCTACACCGGCGGGCTCAACTAACCAGGAGACCTTCCCATGATCGCTTACGCGCTCTCGGTCTTTCTCGCCGCGGCGGAGGGCATTACGTCCATCGCTGACAAAACCGCGGGCATGACGCGGCTCGAGGGATTCTTCGATCTCTACTGGGACGATTCCACGGGGAAGCTCTACTGGGAGATCGACTCGTTCGATCGTGAATTCCTCTACCAGGTCTCGCTCGCCTCCGGACTCGGGAGCAATCCCGTTGGCCTCGACCGGGGCCAGCTCGGGTCGACCCTCGTGCTGAAGGCCATCCGCATCGGCCCGCGGGTGCTCCTGCTCGAGCCCAACTACCGCTATCGGGCGCTCTCCGACAACCCCGATGAGGTGAAGGCCGTGGAAGATGCGTTCGCGCCCTCGGTGCACTGGGGGTTCGACGTCCTTGCCGCGACGGGCTCGTCCGTCCTCGTCGACGCGAGCGACTTCTTCCTGCGGGACACCCATGGAGCCGCACTCGCGATGGAGAGGGCGGGGCAGGGAAGCTTCGAGCTCGACCGGAGCCGCAGCGCGTTTTACATGTCCCGCACCAGGAACTTTCCGAGGAACACCGAGGTCGAGGTCCTTCTCACGTTTACCAGCCCCAAGCCGGGCGAGCTCGTGCAGTCGGTTGCCGCGAGCGGCGAAGCGGTCACTCTCCGCGAGCACCACTCGTTCGTCGAGCTTCCTGCGGACCCCTTCGAGCCGCGCATCGCCGATCCCCGCATCGGGGTCTTCGGTCCCACGTTTCACGACTACGCGAGGCCCATCGACGAGAACGTCCGCGTGAAGTGGGTGGCGCGCCACCGGCTGAAGAAGAGGGACCCCAAAGCCGCGCGGTCCGAGGCGGTTGCTCCCATCGTGTACTACCTCGACCGCGGAGTTCCCGAGCCGGTGCGGAGCGCTCTCCTCGACGGCGCGCGCTGGTGGAACGAGGCGTTCGAGGCCGCGGGCTTCATCGACGCCTTCCGCGTCGAGGTCCTGCCGGAGGGAGCCGACCCTCAGGACATCCGCTACAACATGATCCACTGGACGCACCGCTCGACGCGGGGGTGGTCGTATGGCGGCGGGGTCATCGATCCGCGGACCGGGGAAATCCTCAAGGGCAACGTGAACCTCGGGAGCTTGCGCCTGCGGCAGGACTACTTGATCGGGAAAGGGCTCCTCCCGCAGTTTCCCGCGGGCGGCGTGAACGGATGCGAGCTCGGCGCGAGCCCCGAGTTCTCCTTCCTCGCCCTGCTGGCGCCCGGGACGGACGCGGTCGCGATGTCTCTCGCCCGCGTGCGCCAGCTCTCGGCGCACGAGGTCGGCCATACGCTCGGCTTTCCCCACAACTACCTCGCGAGCACCTATGGAGGCCGCGCGAGCGTCATGGACTACCCGGCACCCTATGTTCGCGCCCGCGACGGAAAGCTCGACCTCTCGAACGCCTACGCCGTCGGGATCGGGGAGTACGACAAGCTCTCCGTCCGGTGGCTCTACTCCGACTTTCCTCCGGGCACGAACGAGGCCGAGGCCCTCGACGCCGTCGCGCAGTCGGGGCTCCGGAGCGAGGTCCGGTTCATGGACCATACGGACAACCGGATCATCGGGGGCGCTCACCCGCTCGCTTCGGTCTGGGACAACGGCGCGAACCTGGTGACGACCCTTCTCGACGAGATCGAAGTCCGGCGCATCGGCCTCGAGAGTTTCGGTCCCGAGGTGATTCGTCTCGGAGAGCCGATGTCCCTTCTCGAGCAGGCGCTGCTGCCCCTCTACCTCCACCACCGGTTCCAGTTGAACGGCGCTCTCAATAGCCTCGGAGGGGCGGAGTACTACTACGCGCTCCGGGGCGACGGACAGACGCCCGTCACCATCGTGCCCGGAGACGAGCAGAGGCGCGCCCTCGACGCGGCGCTGGAGACTCTCGAGCCCGAGTTCCTGGCGGTGCCCGAGCGAATTCTGCGGCTCATTCCACCTCCCGCCTATCGCTACGAGGAGGGGGAGACCTTTCCCCGCGCGACGGGCCTGCTCTTCGATCCTCTGACCGCCGCCGCCGTCGCCGCGGACTTCACGGCGTCCCTCATCTTCCACCCCGAGAGGATGGCGCGCCTCGTCGAGTACGGAAGCCGGAGCGAGGAGTACCCGGGCCTCGACGACGTTCTCGACCGCGTCTTGGAGAGAACCTGGTACGCGCCTCGACCGGAGACGAGCTACCTCGCACGGGTGCAGGAGGTCGCTCAGCGAAGCGTCCTCGATGTGCTGCTCGAGCAGGGCTCGAGCGCCGAGAACCCCGCGCGGGTGCGTGCCGTCGTGACCGCCAAGCTCGACGAGCTCGCCGACCGGCTCGAAGCGGAGACGGGAGCGTCCTCGCACCGACTGCTTGCGCTCGAGGACATCCGGCGATGGCAGCACCGTCCCGAAGGAACGGTGCCGCGTCCGAAGGCACCCCCGCTTCCACCGGGCGACCCGATCGGGACCAGAGAGCCATGAGGACGATCGTTGCTCTCGCGGCGGCAACGATTCTCTCCTGTGGCTCGAGCCCGTGGACGGAGCTCGATTCGATCGAGGACCTGAAGGCCGCGTTCCAGCGCGATTCGGGAAAGCCGCGCATCGTTCTCCTGCTCTCGCCCACGTGAGGGGCCTGCGTGAGCGGCGCCCGGCGGGTGCAGAAGGAAATCCTGGACGAGAAGCCCGATTCCGATCTTCGGATCTACGCGATCTATTTCGAAATGACCGAGGGCGATCGGGGCGCGAAATCCCGCGTGAAACCGAGCGACCTCCTCGACGACCCGCGGGTCACGAGCTTCTGGGACGCTTCGAAGCTCGCCGGGCGCTGGTTCGACGAGAACGTCACGAAGCAGGGCGAGCGGCAGGGAGTTCCCGATCGCATCGAATGGGACTCGTACGTTCTCTTCGGCCCCGAGGCGCAGTGGGGAAAGAACCCTCCCCCACACGTGAGCTGGGGACGCCCTCTCGTCCAGGAAGCCGGAAGACTGAAATCCGACCTCGAAGGGATTTAGGTCCAAGGCGTCGGGGATTCCTCTCGATCCATCTGAATCCTCCATCCAAACTTCTGAGCCTAGCGTCGACGGGATCCAGATCGATTCTGCGGACGCCACCGTCGTCCAGGGAAACATCATTGGCCTGAACTGGAATGGAACGGCAGCCATCGGCAACGCTAGCCAGGGGATCGCGATCTTCAACGCTGCCGTCGGCAACATCATCGGAGGCACGGCGGCGGGGGCGCGCAACGTGATCTCCGGAAACGGCGGGATCGGGGTCACGATGAGCGTCGCCGGCACTACCGGCAACCGAATCGAGGGGAACTTTATCGGGACGAACGCCGCCGGGACGGCGGGTATCGGCAATTTCCACGGAGTCGACATCGGGGCCAACGCGAGGGGCAATTTCATCGGAGGCGCGGGCGCGGGAAACCGCATCGCGTACAACACAAACAGCGGGGTGACGCTCGTCTTCAACGCGGGCACCGGCAACCTGATCCGCGAGAACGAGATCTTCTCGAACACCACCGACCTTGGTAACGATTCGACTCGCTGAGTGAAGCTTTCCTCAAGGCGGAGGACAAGGGGGCGATCGCCGCGTTCTCGCCGAGCGGCCTCAGCCTGAACGCCCCGGCGCATTTCTTCCATCGAACCCTGGTAGAAGAGCTTACGTCGGGTCGCCACGCGCGATTGGGAGACGCGGTGCTCGCGGCCCAGACGAAGTACCTAGAGAGCGGCCTCTTCCCGGAGCTTCTCGCGATCTATCACCTCCTCGGCGACCCTGCCCTGCGACTCCGATAGCATCCTTGTCAAGGTCCCGGGGATTATCCAGAAAGCGCGCGGGAGAGGAGCTTCACCGCATCCACGTCGGTGAAGATGCCGACGATCTTCCCGTCGTCGACGATGAGCACGCAGCCGATGTCCTCCTTGGCCATGGTCTTCACGACGTGGCCGATGGCGGTATCGGAGGGAACGGAGATGGGGTTCGCGGCCATTGCCGCGCCCACCGTCGTGTCATAGGAGGCGAAGACCCGGAGGTCCTCGACCACGAGGATGTCGCGGGCGCTCACGACGCCGACGACGCGGTCGCGGTCGACGACGGGGAGGTGTCGGATCTGCTCCCGGGCCATGATGTCGCGGGCGTCCGAGAGGGGAGTGGACGGGGTAACCGTGTGAGGCGACGGCGTCATGTAATGGCGAACGGGTGAACGCGCGTCGAGCATCGTTTCATGATAACTCCTCGAGGGCACTCGCCGCCTCCAGCATGTCCTCGAAGCTCTCGGCGATTTTCGGGGGGACGTCGACGTGCGCGCGCAGGGTCTCGAAGTCCTTGAATCCAGAGCCCGTCACGTTCAGGACGACGACATCGTCGGAAGAGAGCTGTCCCCTGCGGGAAGCCTCGAGGGCACCGGCAAGGGAGATCGCTCCCGAGGGCTCACTGAAGATCCCGAGACGACCGAGGTCGCGCCACGCCGCGAGGAGGGCCTCGTCGGAAACGGAGACGGCGAGCCCGTCCGAATTCCGAATGGCCTCGAGAGTCTGGTCTCCGAGGTCTCCAGGATCGGCGAAGGCGAGAGCGCCCGCGACGGTGGGGCCTTTGGGGACGGCCGTGACCCTTCGCTCTCCCGCCTCGAAAGCTTTTACGATGGGAGCGCAGGCCTCGGGCTGGCAGGCCACGAGGGCCGGAGAGCCCGGCGCGAGCCCGAGCTGTTTCATCTCCTCGAAGCCCTTCCACATCTTCACGATCGACATGCACCCCGCGGCCGGGTGGAAGATCCACGTGGGGAACGTCTCGGCGAGCGCCGTCGCCACGTCGTACGCGTAGGTCTTTTTTCCCTCGTAGCGATACGGGTTGTCCGTCCCGCAGTCGTACCACCGGAACCGTCCTGTCGCGAGGAGACGGCGGTAGAGAGCGTTCACTTCCGAGAAGTGCCCCCGGACGCGGATGACCCGGGCGCCGTAGAAAAGCGCCTGCGCGATCTTGGGAAGGGGAGTCTCGTGGGGGACGAAGACGACGCTCCCGATCCCGGCGCGCGCGGCGTAGGCGGCGACCGAGGCCGCCTTGTTTCCCGTCGAATCGCAGCTCAGGACCGGATAGCCGAACTCGACCGCCTTCGTCGCGGCGACGGCGACGGAGCGATCCTTGAGAGAACCCGAGGGCATCGCCGAACCGTCGTTGAGGACGAAGACGCGGCGGACTCCCAGGCGCGAAGCGAGGGGCGGGAGATCGAGGAACGGGGCTCCGCCCTCACCGAGGCTGACGATCTTCGAGAGATCCAGGACCGGGAGAAGCTCCCTCCACTTCCAGATGGTGGGAAGGCGCTCGTTCAGACGAAGTCCCGGCAAATCGGACCGTAGCCGCTCGAGGTCGTAGCGCGGGTCGAGAAGCCCCGAACACCTGGGGCATCGAAGTAGATCCGCGGTCGTGGGAAAGCGCTCGGGGCAGCGCGTGCAGCGGAGGCCCGTGAAGTAGATCATGCTCAATAACCTGCTGCGATTCCCACGCGGTAGGGCTCCATCCCGCCGCTCACAGGTGCTGCGCGAAGAATGCGAGCGTCCTCTCGCGGGCGAGCTTGGCCGCGGCCTCGTCGTACTGCGGGCGGGGGTCGCAGTTGAAGCCGTGATCGGCGTCGTAGATGTGGATTGCGGCCTCAGGGTGTGCGCCCCTTATGGCCTCGACGTCCTTCAAGGGGATGGACGCGTCCTTCTTCCCAAAGTGCATGAGGAGAGGACAGCGCTCCTTTTCGTTCACGTACGGAAGAATCTGCCCGCCGTAATAGACGACGGCGCAGTCGAGGGGAAGCCTCACCGCCGAAAGGAACGAGATCGAACCTCCCCAGCAGAAGCCGACGGTCCCAACACGCAGTTCCTTGGCTCGAAGGGAGAGCATCGCCGCCTCGACGTCCTTCACGGTGTCGTCCCAAGAGAACTCTTCCCGGAGCGCTCGCCCGCGTTTTACGTCTTCCGGGGTGTATCCCATCTCGACGTCTCTGACGGAGCTTCGGTCGTAGAGAGCGGGCGCCACGGCGAGAAATCCCTCCTTTGCGAATCCGTCCGCGACCGCGCGGATATGGGAGTTCACGCCGAAGATCTCCTGAAGGACGACGACGCCTCCCCGGGGGCGGCCGGAAGGCTCGGAGCGATACGCCCCGAGCTCGTGGCCGTCCGAGGCGCGCAGGTTGGTTCGTTCTCCCATGGTCAGTCTCCGCAGAGATAGCGTTTCACCGTGCTCTCGTCGGCGTTCCCGCCTCCGATGAGGAGAAGGATGCGCTTCCCGCGAAACCGCTCCCGGTGGGCCACCGCCGCCGCGAGCGTGACCGCACCCGCGGCTTCGACCACGATGCCGAGCTCACGGAAGAGAGCCTGCATCGAGGAGACGATGGAGTCTTCCCCGGCGAGGAGGACGTCGTCGGCGACTTCGAGCATCGCCGCGACCGCCTCGGGCACGGGAACCCGGGTGGCGACGCCGTCCGCGATGGTGACCGGCGTCTCGTCGAGAGTGACCGGCTTTCCCGCGCGGAACGAGCGCTCCATCGCGGGGGCGCCCGCGGCCCCGACGCCGATGACCGCGGTCGAGGGGGACCGCGCCTTCAGCCAGGCCCCGCTCCCGTGCAGAAGGGCACCGTTCCCGAGCGGGATGAGGACGCAATCGAGCTCGTCCCGGAGGATCTCGATCCCGATCGTCCCCGCCCCCTCGGCAATCGCCGGCTCGCGGCCGTCCTCGACGAACGTCGTTCCTCGCTCCGCGGCGTAGGCGCGGGCGGTGTCCTTGGCAGTATCGAAGTCGCGGCCGGTGAGGATGACTTTTGCGCCGAAGCTCCTCATGCGGGCGACCTTCAGTGGATTCGCCGCCTCGGCGGCGAAGACCTGGAGGGGAATCCCGGCGGAGCGCGCAGCGTAGGCGAGGCCCTGTCCGAAGTTTCCCGCGGACGCGCAGACCCACGGGCCGGGCGCACTCTTCTTATGGAGGTGCGTGAAGTAACTGGCTCCCCGGCCCTTGAACGAGCGCACGGGGTTCACGCATTCGATCTTGAGGACCACTTCCGCATCGAGAGCCTCGCTCAGCGCGTCGCTTCGGAACTGGGGAGAGTCGAGGAATACCGGATCGATGACGGAGCGTGCCTCCTCGATCCGTTCGAGAGATAGGGACGGCGCGCTCACGGGCCGGAGCCGCGGCGCGTCGCCTTTCGCTCGCGCCACATCCCGAAGAGGACGGTGAGCGTCCCCAGGAAAATCTCGTCGAGAAACGGGATCATGTCGGGGACCACAAGGTCGGCGAGAAAGAGACCGGAGAGCAGCAGAAAGACCTTGGGGAAGGAGAGCCCCGAGACGAAGCGCTGGATGAGCCCCTGTCGCTCTTCCTTTTCCACGGGAAGCGGCATGCCCCATCATACATGGTCTATGATGGGGATGATGAACGAGGACGTGGCATTCGTCGTCCCGACGAAGTACTGGCACCACCTCGATGACGGGCGCGTGCAGTGCGACGTGTGCCCGCGCTTCTGCAAGCTCCACGAAGGCCAGAGGGGGATGTGCTTCGTCCGGGCGCGGGAGGGGGATGCGATCGTCCTCACCACCTACGGCCGGTCGAGCGGGTTCGCAATCGACCCCATCGAGAAGAAGCCTCTCAACCATTTCCTCCCCGGGACCTCGGTGCTCTCGTTCGGGACCGCCGGATGTAACCTCGCCTGCCGGTTCTGCCAGAACTGGGACATCAGCAAATCGCGGGAGGTGAGCCGACTCTCGGACCGGGCGACTCCCGAGGCCATCGCCCGCGCGGCGCGGGAAATGGGCGCGCGAAGCGTCGCCTTCACCTACAACGACCCCGTGATCTTTCTCGAGTACGCGGTGGATGTGGCGAAGGCCTGCCGCGAAGCCGGAATCAAGAGCGTCGCCGTGACCGCGGGATACGTGACGGAAGAGCCACGCCTTGAGCTCTACAGCCACATGGACGCGGCGAACGTCGACCTCAAAGGGTTCACCGAGCGGTTCTACGAAAAAATCTGCGCGGGAGCGCTCCAGCCCGTCCTCGAGACTCTCGAGTTCCTTCGCCACGAGACGACCGTCTGGTTCGAGATCACCACCCTCCTCATCCCGGGAGAGAACGACTCCGATGCCGAGCTCCACCGGATGACGGAGTGGGTGGTCGAGCGGCTCGGGCCCGATGTGCCCGTGCATTTCACCGCGTTTCATCCCGACTATCGGATGCTCGACATTCCTGCCACTCCGCCTTCGACTTTGACCCGGGCGCGCGGAATCGCGATCGAAAAAGGCATCCGCTACGCCTACACCGGAAACGTTCACGACCGGAAGGGCGGGAGCACGTACTGCCATCGGTGCGGAGAGCTCCTCATCGAGCGGGACTGGTTCGACCTCGGCGCGTGGAACCTCGCGGACGGCAAATGCCGCTTCTGCGGGGCGTCCTGCGTGGGAGTCTTCGACGACGGCCCCGGAACCTGGGGCTCTAGGCGGCTTCCGGTCCGGATGTCCCAGTTCGCCTGAAGCTCGTCCGGAACCAGACGAGCCCGAGCGTCTGGAGGGTGAGGGCAGAGCCGAACGCCACTCGATAGCCTTCGATCGAGAAGCCTCCTTCGGGAGACCACCAGGAGATGACGGCTCCAATCGCGGCCTGGATCGCGAAGGCGCTCGCGAACACCAGAACGTTGAGACACGCGTTGACTCTTCCCGCCATCTCGAGGGGGAAGCGGCGCGTGAGGATGACGTAGCTCAGCATCCCGGCCGCGCCAGAAAGGCCGAAGGCGATCCAGAGCGCCCGGGGAGCGGCTGTGACCCCGAGCGCAATCGCGAGCTGGACGAGCTGAAAGAGGATCGCGGAGATCGTCCAGACCGTCTCCGGACGAATTCCCCTTCGGCCGATGCGCTCGGCCAGGTATCCGATGCCGAGAAACCCGACCGCCATCGAGAGAGCGAGCGTGAAGAGATGGCTCGCCACTTCCGAGCGAACGAGCTGCGCGACGTCGCGAAGCCACGGGCCCGCCCACAAGCTCTGGACGGCGAGATAGGTTCCCTGATGGGCAATCGAAAACGGGGCCACGCTCCAGAAGATTCGGCTCCGGAATACCTGGGCCAGACCGCGGAAGACTTCGGGGAGGCTCTCCGTCCGCTGTGTCTCGGGGTCAATCGCCTGGAAGCGCAGGAAGAGCGCGACTCCGAGGGTCATGAAAGCGAGAGCGGTGAAAAGCTCTCGCCAGGTCACGAACGCGAGGGCCCATTCGACCGGCGCCGTCGCGGAGAGCGCTCCTAGGGCGCCCACCGCCATGACCGCGCCGTTGAGGACGGGAATCCGCGCCGCGGGAGCCCACAGCATGAACGCGTGAAACGATGCCATGAGGCACGCGGAGACGCCGAATCCGATGAGCCCGCGGGCGAGCATCAGTCCGAGCGCGTTCCGGGCGAGCGCGAACGCGAGGGCTCCGGCGGCCGCGAAGAGAAGAAGGACGCTCTCCGTGCGCCGGGGGCCGAACCGGTCGAGGGCGACGCCCACCGGGATCTGGCCGAGCGCGAAAGCGAGGAAGTACGCGCTGGTGAGGAGCCCGACGGTCCAGGCGTCGAGGGAGAGCTCGCGGATGAGGTCGGCGGAGACGACGGCGTTGACCGAGCGGAACCACTGGGAAAGGAAGTACCCGACGGCGAAGGGCAGAAAGACGCGGCGAAAGAACATGCTACTATGTTCCTCATGTTTCAAGTTCTCGCAGGAGTCCTCGCGGCCGCCGGCCTCGTCCAGGCGCAGCCGCAGCAAGCTACCACGGGCGCGCCGGAGTTTCCGGAGATTGTCGCCCGGGTCAACGGGACGGAGATCCGAAGGGCGGCGCTCCTGAATCGGGCGTCCGCGATCAAAGAGCAGCTTCCGGCCTCTCAGGTCGGGGCCGACTTCTACCGGAGAGTCCTCGACGACATGGTGGGAGGCGAGCTTCTCTATCAATCCGTCGAAAAGAAAGGGCTCGCGCCGACCGCGCAGGAGATCGACGCCGAGATCGAAGCCCAACGAGGCCGCTTCGGCGGAGACGCGGGCCTCGGGAAAGCGCTCGAGGCCCAGGGGCTCACCATCGACGTTTTCCGGCTCGAGCTGATGAAAGAGGTGGGAATCCAGAAGCTCATCGAGCGCGATTTCGTTCCTGCCATCACCGTGAGCGCCGAGGAAAAGAAGAAGTTCTACGACGAGAACACGGCTTCGATGCAGCGCCCGGAGCAGTTCCGTGCCGCGCATATTCTTATTGGAGTCCCCGAGAGCGCGGCAGCGGAAGCGAAGGAAGAAGCTCGGAAGAAGGCGGGGGCGCTGAGGAGCCTTCTCGACTCGGGGCAGGACTTCGCGGAGCTCGCGCGCAAGAACTCCGACGATCCCGGCTCGAAGGAGTCGGGGGGCGAGCTTCCCTTCATGTCCAAGGGGCAGACCGTGCCCCCGTTCGAGGCCGCGGCGATGGCTCTCGCGCCCGGGGAGACGAGCTCTGTCGTCGAGACCCAGTTCGGGTTCCACATCATCAAGCTTTATGAGAAGAGATCCGCCGGCGTCATGCCCTATGAGGAAGTCGAGGGGCGCATCGACGAGTTCCTGAAGCGGCGGGGCCTGCAGCAGAAGATCGAGGCGGAAATCGAGACCCTGAAGTCCCAGGGAAAGGTCGAGGTCTTTATCTGATATGATGCTCGGCCGAGAATAGGGCCCAGGAGGATCTGATGGGAAAGAAGCTCAGCCGCCGCGAATTCGTCAAGACGGGCGCCGCCGCCGGTCTCGCCGCCGCGTCGACCAGTACGGCGCTCGCATCGTCGCCGACGGTACTCGTTCAGAAGACGGTGAAGCCCGTGGTGATCGGCTCCGGAAACGGGAACGTCTACAAGAACGGCGGCGCGGAGACCTGCGTCGCGCGCGCGTTCCGACTCATCACCGAGGGGCAGGACGTCCTCGACGCCCTCGTCGCCGGCGTCAACATCGTCGAGCTCGACCCGCTCGATATGGGAGTGGGTTACAACGGGCTTCCGAACGCGGACGGCGTCGTGCAGCTCGACTCGTGCTGCATGCATGGTCCCAGGAAGCGTGCGGGGGGAGTGGCAGCGATCGAAGGGGTCCGCACTCCTTCGCTGGTGGCGAAAGCGGTCCTCGAGAACACGGACCATCACCTGCTGGTGGGAAAAGGGGCTCAGGAATTCGCCCGCAACATGGGCTTCACCATCGAGGACGACCTCAATACGCCCGAGTCGCGCAAGCTCTGGCTCGAGTGGAAGAGGAGAATCGACCCCGAGCACTACCTCGATCCGAAGAAGCGCGCCCACGCCGCGCTCGAGGCCGGTCTCTCGATGGTGCGGGACGGGCTCATCGATCTGAATCACTTCTTCGGGACCATCAACTGCGACGGCATCGCTCCGAACGGCGACATCTGCGGCGTCACCACCACGAGCGGTCTCGCGTGGAAGATCTCCGGCCGGGTCGGCGACTCCCCGATCCTGGGCGCGGGCCTCTACGTCGACGGCGACGTGGGCGCGGCCGGCTCGACGGGACGGGGCGAGGCGAACCTCTACAATCTCTCGTCGTTCTTCCTCGTCGAGGAGATGCGCCGCGGCAAGCACCCGAAGGACGCCGCCATGGAAGCCCTTCGCCGGGTGCAGAAGAACACCGTCGAGAAGAGGCTCCTGAACGGGCGCGGGCTTCCCGCGTTCGGGCTCAGCTTTTACGCACTCAACGCCAAGGGAGAGTACGCCGGCGTCTCGATGTACGGCGGGAAGGACTCGACCTACGCCGTCTGCACCGAGAACGGCCCAGAGTCGGTCCAGATGGAAGCGTTTCTCGACGGCAACGCCACGGACTAGCTACTGCAACGGCCAGCCCGTCACTGGGTCTCGCCACATACTGGTAGACCAGCCGTTTCCCCCGATCCTCAGGGGAGGGCCGAAATAGGGGCCCGACTCGCGCCCGGGGTAGATGTGCACTTCGGAGACCCCGAAGATGCGAAAGAGGTGCTTCCACCGAAGCGATTTCTCGAGATCCTCGGAGAGCATCTTGTACTGGTCCGAGAAATCGAGGTTGATCTTCTTCTTCTCGGCTTGTTCGGCCTCGGGCTCCGCGGTTTGTCCCTGGAGGACTGCGATGAGCAGAAGCCCCGCCGCATTCATCACGATTGAAGCGTAGGCCGCTTCCCCCGTGTCGTCAAGGCTTTGAAAGGTTGCGACCCCTCAGACCGCACACTATGATCGAGGCTCTGGAGCGCGCTTGAGAATCCTCGCCATCACCGCCGGGGCCGCGAACATGCTTTGCGGGAGCTGTCTCCGCGACAACGCTCTCGCCCGCGAGCTCCTCCGGCAGGGCCACGAGGTCACGCTCGTCCCCATCTACACTCCGACGCGCACGGATGAGCCCAACGTCAGCGAGGAGCGCGTGCTCTACGGCGGGGTCAACGTCTACCTGCAGCAGGTCCTTCCGCTCTTCCGGCGGACCCCTCCGTTCATCGATCGGCTCTTCGACTCCCGCCCGGTCATGAAGCTCCTGAGCCGGCTTTCCGTCGCGACCGATCCCGACCGGCTCGGGGAGCTCACGATTTCGACTCTGAAGGGCGAGGACGGCTTCCAGCGCAAGGAAGTCGCGAAGCTCGCCCAGTGGCTTCGGCATTTCCCGCGCCCGGACGTCGTTCTCCTTCCGAACTCTCTCATGATCGGCCTCGCCGGTCCTCTCGCGAGAGCTCTCGGGACACCCATCGCGTGCACGCTTCAGGGGGAGGACCTCTTCCTCGACGGCATGCCGGCCCCCGAGCGGGCGGAGGCGATCCGTCTCATCCGGGAGAAGGTACGGGACGTCGACGGTTTTCTCGCGGTGAGCGAGTACTACGCCTCGTACATGGGAGAGCTCCTTTCGATTCCGAGCTCGAAGATGGCGGCGGTGCCTCTCGGGATCAACCTCGAGGGCTTCGACGAGCGCGAGCCCCGCGCCGCCGGAACCGTGACCATCGGCTACTTCGCGCGCGTCGCCCCGGAAAAGGGCTTGCACAACCTGGTCGATGCCTACCGCATTCTGAGAAAGCGGAAGGATCTGCCTCCCGTGCGGCTCGAGGTGGCGGGCTACCTGGGGCGGGAGCACCGCCCCTACCTCGTTCGCCTCGAGCGCGCGCTCGCGCACGATGGGCTCGGGAGCGAGTTCCGCTACCACGGGACGCTCGATCGAAAGGGAAAGATCGAATTCCTGCGCTCCCTCGATATCTTCTCCGTTCCCACCGACTACCGGGAGTCCAAGGGCATCTCGATTCTGGAGGCGATGGCCGTGGGAGTACCCGCCGTCCAGCCGCGGCACGGCACGTTCTCCGAGATGCTGGAGGCAACGGGCGGGGGGAAGCTCGTCGGTCCGGGCGACAATCGGGAGCTCGCCGAGGCCCTCGCCGGCCTGGTCATCGACGCGCGCGCCCGTCGGGCCCTCGGCCGCAGGGGAGCGGAAGGCGTTCGGCGGCATTTCACCGTCGAACGGATGGCGGGGGAGACGGCCTCGGTTCTCGCAAGGCTCGTGAACAAGGAGGCGTTTCGCGAGAGAGAGGCGGCCCACGCGGGAGTGATGTCGAGTTGAGCCTGGAACAAAGGATCGGGGAAGCCAGGAGAGCGCTCGACGCTCACGTTCAGGAGATCGTGCGCTGGCATTTCGATCCGGAGACCGGCGCTCCGTTCTGGCTCGACTTCGCCTCGAAGCTCGACTTCAATCCCCGGGAGGACATCCGGAGCTTCGCGGACCTTCGCCGGTTTCCCATCTTCGAGGACGCATGGCTCCGGGGCGGACCCGTGCGGCGCTGGGTCCCGAAGGCATACCAGGACCGCCCCGTCTACGTCTTCGAGACCGGCGGAACCACCGGGGTTCCCAAGAGCCGCGTCTCCATCGAGGATTTCCGCATCGACTACGAGCTCTTCAGCGAAACTCTCCCTGACGCCTTCTTCCCTCGAGGGTCGAACTGGCTCATGCTCGGGCCCTCGGGCCCGCGGCGGCTGCGATTGTCGGTCGAGCACCTGGCGCAGTACCGGGGCGGCATCTGCTTCTCTGTCGATCTCGATCCTCGCTGGGTCGTGAAGCTCATCGATCGGGGCTGGATGGAGCACCTCGAGGCGTACAAGAAGCACGTCATCGACCAGGCGGTGACCATCCTCGAGGCGGGCCATGACATCAAGTGCGCGTTCGCGACTCCGAAGCTTCTCGAGGCGCTCTGCCTTCGCCTCGAGGACGAGGGAACGACGTTGAAGGAGCTCGGCGTCCTCGGCGTCTTCTCCGGCGGCACGGAGTTCACTCCTCAGTGGACCCGCTTCGCGGTCGAGGAGCTCCTCGACGGCGTTTACATCACGCCGACCTACGGGAACACCCTGATGGGACTTGCCGCCTCGAATCCCGTCGGGCCCGAGGACGGCTACAAGATCACGTACTACGCGCCCCAGCCGCGGGCGGTGGTGGAAGTGGTCGACCCCGACGACGGGACGACGCTCGTCGAGTACGGGAAGACGGGGCGCGTGCGGCTCACCACCCTCACGCGGGAGTTCTTCGTCCCTGGATTTCTCGAGCGCGACGAGGGAGAGCGCGAGCCTCCGTACGACGACTACCCCTGGGATGGAGTCAGCGGGGTTCGCCCCTTCGCGAAGCTCGCGGCTTCGACCACCGTGGGAGTTTACTGATGCTTCGCATTCCAGCGCTCCGCTGGGGCCAGCCCTACGAAAGCCTCGAGAAGGACAGCGTGGTCCACTTCTCGACGGGGGAGAAGCTCGCCGAGGTGAGCCTCGCGAACGCCGGCATCGTGGCCCGCGATCTGAAGAAGAAGGAGCGCGCGCGCGAAGCGCTCCGCGAGATTCCGCCGAAGGACCTTCTCGAAATGGTGAAGAAGGCGGCGGACCTCTACCTGGAGGCCGAGCTTCCTCTCGGAGACGGAGTCCAGGGACCGGCGGACTTCGTGAAGGTCCAGTCGGCGACGACCGGACTTCCCGAGCACATGTGCCGCGCGAACATGCAGAAGAACCACTTCGTGCTTTCGCGGATGGACGAGGTCCTGGACGCGTTGACGCGCGGGCTGGACCTGCGCATTCTTGCCGAGGGACGCGGCATCGAGTCGCGGGGGGTTCCTCTGAGCTATCAGGCGCAGACGTCCGTCCTCGGCCTCGTGCTCCCGTCGAACTCGCCCGGAGTGCACACGCTCTGGCTCCCTGTGATTCCGCTCCAGATCGGCCTCGTCTTCAAGCCCGGCCCCCAGGAGCCGTGGACTCCCTATCGCATGAGCGAGGCGTTCTTCCAGGCAGGCGTGCCCCGGGAGGCGATCTCGATCTATCCCGGTCTGGGAGAGATCGGGGCGGCCGTTCTCGCGAGCTGCCCGAGGAGCCTCATCTTCGGGGGGAGTGCCACCGTCGAGAAGTATCGGAACGACCCGAGGGTCCAGCCCCACGGTCCAGGATTCAGCAAGATCCTCCTGGGAGACGACGTGGTCGACGACTGGGAGAAGTACCTCGACGTGATGGCCGATAGCGTCTTCGTGAACAGCGGCCGGAGCTGCATCAGTTGCTCGGGCGTCTGGGCCTCTCGCCACACGGAGGAGATCGCCGAGGCGATCGCGAAGAGGCTCGGCCCCGTCGAGCCTCTTCCGCCCGAGGATCCGAAGAGCCCGCTCGCGGCGTTCACCGTGCCCGGCGTCGCCGACGCGATCTCGAACGAGATCGATCAGCACCTCCAGGAGTGGGGGGTCTCGGAGGTGACGGCGAAGTACCGGCAAGGCCCGCGCCTCGTGAAGGGTGAGCGTTGCGACTACCTGCGCCCGACCGTCGTCCACTGCGACTCCCGGGAGAGGTGGCTCGCGAACAAGGAGTACATGTTCCCCTTCGTCTCCGTCGTCCGCTGCCCCGAGAACGAGATGGTGGAAGCGATCGGTCCGACGCTCGTGGCGACGGGGATCACCGGGAACAAAACGTTCCAGAAGGGGCTCCTCGACGCCGTCCACATCGATCGGCTGAACATCGGGCCGGTCCCCACCATCAAGCTCAACTGGCTCCAGCCGCACGAGGGCAACATCATCGACTTCCTCTTCCGGGCGCGCGCGTACCAGGAAGCCTGAGAGCACCTCAAGACGGTGTCCCTCGAAGTCCGCGATCTCGTCAAGGATTACCCGACGCCCGGGGGTCCCCTGCACGTTCTCCGCGGGATCACTCTCACGCTCGCGCCCGGGGACGCTCTTTCGATCATGGGTCCCTCGGGAGGCGGAAAGTCGACCTTTCTCTTTCTCCTCGGCGCTCTCGACGAGCCCACCTCGGGGTCGATTCGTCTCGAGGGCAAGGATCCGTTCGCGCTCGACGAGGAAGAGCTCGCCTTTTTCCGCAACCAGAGCGTCGGATTCGTGTTCCAGGATCACTGCCTGCTCCCGCAGTGCTCGGTCCTCGAGAACGTTCTCGCGCCGACCCTGGTGGCGCCGAAGGCGGACTATCGTCCCCGCGCGGAAGGGCTCCTGAAACGCGTCGGCCTCGAGAGCCGCATTTCGCACCGGCCGGGAGAGCTTTCCGGCGGAGAGAAGCAACGGGTCGCGATCGCACGGGCGCTCATCCGGGAGCCCCAGCTTCTTCTCTGCGACGAACCGACGGGCAACCTCGACTCCGCGAGCGCGGAGTCCGTCGCGGGGCTCCTCCTCGATCCCGACCTGCGCTCCGGACGAATCCTCTTGACGGTGACCCATAACGCCGCCCTCGCCGATCGATTCCCGCTGCGGATGGAGATGAAAGACGGCCGCCTCCGGCCGCGGAACTGAGCCATGCTCACGCCGTGGCGGCTCCTCGAGAGAGGCCTTCGCTACTACTACCGGACTCACCTCGCGGTGGTGGCGGCGGTCGCCGTTGCGGTCGGAGTCCTGACCGGGGCCCTTCTCGTGGGCGACTCGGTGCGCGGGAGCCTGCGCGAGCTTTTCGTTCGCCGTCTGGGGAAGACCGACCACGCCGTCGTAGCGAGCGGATTCTTCCGCGAGGCGCTCGCGGAGGAGATCCATTCCGGGTCCGCTCCCCTCGTGGTCCTCGAAGGGATGGTCACGAACGAGAGAACGGGCCGGAGGCTCACCGGAGTCCAGGTCTACGGGGTCGACGAGCGCTTCTGGAGGTTCCACGGCGCGCACTCACCCGAGATGTCTCCGCGCGGAGCTCTTTTGACCGAGAGCCTCGAGGCGGAGCTCGAAGCAGGCGAGGGCGACACCATTCTCCTGAGAGTCGAGAGACCCTCCGGAGTGTCCCGCGGGTCTCTCCACGGACCTAAGGAGAACGCGGGAAGGACGATCCGGCTCACCGCCCAGGCCGGGCTCGCGGCCACCGGACTCCCGGAGTTCTCGATCTATCCGAGGCAGGAGAGCATTTCCGCCATCTTCGTCCCTCTCGCGCGCCTCCAAAGAGACCTCGAACAAGGGGGGCGGGTGAACACGATCCTGGTCCAGGGTTCGTCCACGGACGAAGTGACGGCAGCTCTGCGCCGCTCCGCTTCGCTCGAGGATCTTTCCCTGCAGGTGCGCCTGCTCGGGCCTCAGCGTGTGCTTTCCGTCGAATCCACGGCCCTCATGCTTTCGTCCCCCGTGCTCGCGGCGGTCGAGGACGCGGCATTCGAGCTCTCGCTTCGGACGTCGTCCGTCTTCACCTATCTCGCGAACGGGCTCCGGGTGGGGGAGAGGGAGATCCCTTATTCGCTGGTCGCCGCGGTGTCGCCTGACCTCTACCCGGGCCCCGCCGCTCCCGACGGCATCGTCCTGAACGAGTGGGCGGGCACCGACCTCGCCGCGCGGCCGGGAGATCGGCTCTCGATGGAGTTCTACGTCTGGGAGGACGAGGGCCGCATCGTCACACGGGAAGCTGAATTCACGGTCGAGGCCGTCGTGCCCCTGGAGGGGATCGCGGGCGATCGCGACCTCGCGCCTACTTATCCGGGGATCTCCGAGACCGACGACCTCTCGGACTGGGAGCCGCCGTTTCCCCTCGACCTCGGCCGCGTTCGCGACGAGGACGAGGAATACTGGGATCGCTATCGAACGACCCCGAAGGCATTCCTCCCACTTTCTCGTGGGCAGGAGCTCTGGCCCGTGCGGCAAGGGAGGGTGACCTCCATTCGGCTGACGCCGCCCGATGCGAGGGCCGGGCTCGAGAGGGTGCTCCGGCAGAATCTCGATCCGATGGCACTCGGCTTCACCGTGGTGGCGGCTCGCGAGGAAGGGCTCCGGGCTTCGACGGGCTCGACCGACTTCGGGCAGTACTTCACGTACTTCAGCTACTTCCTCGTGGCCGCCGCCGTGCTCCTCACGGGGCTCTTCTTCAAGCTCGGAGTCGAGCAGCGCCACCGCGAGATCGGGACGCTTCTCGCGACCGGGTTCAGCCCCGCTCGTGTGAGACGGCTGTTCCTCGCGGAGGGTTTGATTCTCTCGATGGTGGGGGCAGCTCTCGGGACGATTTTCGCTCTCGCGTACGCGGCGCTCATCCTCCATGGTCTCCGCACCTGGTGGGTGGACGCCGTAGGAACGAGGCTCCTGACGGTTCACGTCGGAGTTTCATCGCTTGCTCTGGGCCTCGGAGGAGGCATCCTCGCCGCGCTCTTCGCCACCTGGCTCACGCTTCGCTATCTCGCGAAAACGCCCGCACGAAGTCTTCTCGCCGGCGAGGTCGCGCCGGCGGGCGAGAGAGCGATCCAACTGTCATGCCGCGCGGTCGCGTTCTCGGTCGGAAGCCTGATCCTTGCGATCGTCCTTCTGGCCGGCTCCTTTGCGGGTGTCGTGAGCCCTGCCCTCGGCTTCTTCGGAGCGGGAAACCTGCTCCTGGTCGCCCTTCTCGGATTTCAGTGGATCTGGCTCCGAAGCGGAGGGAGAAGGAGCGTCTCCGGAACCGGCCCTTTCGCGCTCGCGCGGCTCGGATTCCGGAACGCGACCTGTCGTCCCGGAAGGAGCCTCGTCGCGATCGCCCTCATCGCGTTCGCGACGTTCACCATCGTCGCGGTCGACGCGTTCCGGAAAGACCCCTCCACCTTCGACCCCTTCGACCGGAACGCCGGAAGCGGCGGATACGCGCTCGCGGCGGAGTCGCTCGTTCCCCTCCACTGGGATCCGAACACCGAGGAAGGCCGAAACGAGCTCAACCTGCCTCGGCCGTCGGAGCGTGACGTCGTCGACATGAGAATCCAGACTTTCCGCTTGCGGACGGGGGACGACGCGAGTTGTCTCAACCTGTACCGACCCCAGAACCCGCGAGTTCTCGCGCCCGCAGGCGATTTTCTCGAGCGCGGAGGGTTCACCTTCGGAGAGACGCTCGCTTTGACCCCGGAGGAGAAAGCGAACCCGTGGCTCCTCCTGAATCGGGAGCTCACCGACGGGGCAGTCCCCGTCCTGGGTGATGCCAACTCCATGGCGTACGTCCTGCACCTCGGCCTGGGCGAGGATTTCCTCCTTCGGCGGGAAGGGGAGACGCCCCTGCGTCTCCGGCTCGTCGGCGTGCTCCGGGACAGCATCTTCCAGAGCGAGCTCCTCATGGGCGAAGAGAACTTCCTCCGTCACTTTCCCGAGGTATCGGGTTTCCGGTACTTCCTCGTCGAGACGAAGCCGCAGGACGTCGGGAGAGCGGAAACTCTTCTCGAAGAGAGGCTGGCAGACTTTGCCTTCGACGCTTCGAGCGCCGCCTCGAAGCTCGCGTCGTTCCACCGGGTGGAGAACACGTACCTCTCGACGTTTCAGAGCCTCGGCGGACTCGGGCTTCTTCTCGGAACGTTTGGTCTCGCGGCCATCGTGCTCCGGAACGTCCTCGAACGCCGCCGGGAGCTCGCGCTCCTGAGGGCGGTGGGATACCGGCCGAAGGCTTTCGCTCTTCTCATCCTGTCGGAGAACGCTCTCCTCCTCATTCTTGGTCTCGGCACCGGATGTCTCGCCGCGGTCGTCGCGATCGCCCCCGCGATGCAAGAGCGAGGATGGAGCTTCGGCTCCAGCGCCGCTCTCTTGTTTCTCGCCGCCGTCGTCCTGGCGGGAATCCTCGCGTCGCTTCTGGCGGTCCGCTCCGCCTGGCGCTCGCCCCTTCTCGCGTCCCTCCGCGCCGAGTAGAGCGATTTGACGGGGGCGCAACCCGGTTCGACAATTTAAGACATGGAGATCCTGTCGGCTGAGCTTCGGGCCGAGCTCGAGGCGTCTCTCTCGCAGACGATCCACGCCTTCTTCGAGCAGAAGCTGAAGCCCCGAAGAACGCGCGTCACCGACCGGCAGCTGCAGCTCGCGACGGCGGTGCTCCTCCTCGAGGCCGCGCGCTCCGACTTCGACCTCCGCGCCGACGAGTTCAACACCATCCTGCGGGCGGTGGGGCGTATCATGGGCCTCACGGAGGACGAAGCCTCGGCGGTGATCCGATTCGCCGAGGAGGAAGTGCGGCAGTCGAGGCGGCTCTACGAGTTCACACAGCTCATCGACGAGAACTACACGGCAGAGCAGAAAAAGGCGCTCGTCGAGCACCTGTGGCACGTGGTTTTCGCGGACGCCCAGATCGTCGCGAGCGAAGAGTACATCGTGCGGAAGATCGCCGACCTCCTCAACGTCCCCCTGGCGGACTTCCTGGACGCGAAGATCCGCGCCCGCGACTCGTTCCGCTAGATTTGCGCTCTTCTCGAGCGCGAGCGAGACTTCCGGCGACGGAGGTCTTTCGATGTTCCTCAAGAAGAAGCTCGAGATCCCAACCGCCGAGGAGGCGCTTCCCGGCCGGACCCAGAGAATGGCCGTCACGGAGCGACATCACGTTCTCGGAACCGCCCTCACACCGCCGTTTCCGGAAGGAACGGAAAAGGCGATGTTCGGCATGGGCTGCTTCTGGGGAGCGGAGAAAGCGTTCTGGAAGCTGCCGGGAGTTCACACCACTGCCGTCGGGTATTCCGGCGGCTTGACTTTGAACCCCACCTACCGCGAGGTCTGCACCGGACTCACCGGCCACAACGAAGTCGTGCTCGTCGTGTTCGATCCGAAACGAATCTCTTACGAGACTCTCCTGAAGACGTTCTGGGAGAGCCACGACCCGACCTCAGGCATGCGGCAGGGAGCGGACGTCGGGACCCAATACCGCTCCGGAATCTACGCGTTCAGCCCCGAGCAGAAGCAGCTCGCCGAGGCCTCACGGGAGATGTACCAAAGGAGACTCCAGGAAGCGGGCCACGGCCGCATCACAACCGAAATCGTGGACGCTCCGGAGCTCTACTACGCGGAGGACTACCATCAGCAGTACCTCTCGAAGAACCCCGGAGGCTACTGCGGCCTCGGCGGCACCGGAGTCTCCTGCCCGACGGGCGTCGAAGTGAATCGCTAGTTCGAAAGAGCGTTCAGGAGAGTCCGGGCCTCGTCCACCTGCGCCACCAGAGAGCCCACGACTTCGGAGACGACCTTCACGTAGTACCTCGCCTCTTCCCAGGCCTTCTCCTCGATCCCTTCGCGGATTCCGGGCATGGTCTTCACTCCGTATCCGGTGTAGAGCCCGGGGGCGTAGATCTGGTGGCGGAACCACTCGCGCTTCGGAAGGCCCTCGTCGTGGGCGAGACGCCTCTCTGATAAGTACAAAAGGCGGTTCAGGCTCCTCAGCTCCGGCTGGGCTTCGAGCGCGTCGCTCCCCACATTCCGCAGGGAGGACAGGGCTGCCTCGTACTGCACTCCCGCCTCCCGGAGCCTTCCGATCGCGGTCTTCACCGGGGCGAGATCGATCTCCGGAGCGTCCTTCGTCTTCTCCCGGGTCTTCTCGATCTCGACGACGTACCGATCCATGGTGTCCGCGAGATCGACGAAGTTGAAGGGGAGGATGGTCGCGTTCGCGAGCCTCATCATGGTCGTCCCGATGACCTGCGAGAGCGCGCGCCCGTAGACGAAGCTCCCATCCGAAAAGCGGGTGTACCAGTCGAACGAATCGTAGTTCGAATGGTAGATCCCGCCCTCGCTGTCCCCCCCGAATCCGAGGTTGAGGGAAGCCAGGGTCAGGTGGTCGAGAAACGCGGTGTAGTCCGAGCCCGATCCAAGGGCCTCTATGCGGAGATCCTCGCTCTTCTCGATCTCGGCGCGCTCCTCGTCGTTTGCCTTCTCGAGAGCGCGGACCCGCGCCGCCTCGAAGACGCTCACCCCGCGAACCGGGTCCCGAACCGTTCGGGCGACGTCGTTCACGAGCTCCTGGAGCGTGTGGCTTCCCTGCATCCCGAGCCACCCCTTCCCGGTGCTGTCGCTGTTGATGTAGGCGACGCCTTTCTCCATGAGCTCGGCCTTGTGCGTCTCGGCCCATTCCGTCGAGCCGAGAAGGCCCCACTCCTCGCCGTCCCAGGAGGCGAAAATCAAAGTCCGCTTCGGCTTCCATCCCTGCCTCACGATCTCGGCGAAGGCGCGCGCGGTCTCCATGAGCGCGACGTTGCCGCTCGTCGGGTCCTCGGCGCCGTTGTTCCAGGCGTCGTGGTGGTTGCCGTGGACGATCCACTCGTCGGGAAACAGGGTACCGTCGATCCTGGCGATGACGTTGTAGAGCGGCCGCGACTTCCACTCGAGGGCGACCTTGAGGCGGGCTTTCGAGGGCCCGGGGCCGATGTGGTAGGTGATGGGGAGCGCCCCCCTCCAGTCCTCGGGCGCGACTTTCCCCCGGAGGCTCCTCAGGAACGGCAGCGCGTCGCCGTAGGAGATCGGGAGGACGGGAATCTTGACGAGCGTCTTCGCTTCCTCCATCGCGAGCCGGCGCTGGCCGGTAGAAGCGCCGAAGCCGGGGCTCAGGGGATCGCCGGGATGGATGGGCATGTCCAGGACGCTTCCGCGCTGCACGCCGTGCTCGTTGCGGAACGGGCCGTCGGGGTAGGTGAGGCCTTTGAAGTATCCGTCGTCCCGCGGATCGGAGTAGATGAGGCATCCCAGGGCGCCGTGGCTCTGGGCGAGTTTCGCCTTGATCCCGCGCCAGCTCCGTCCGTAGCGCGCGATGACGATCTTCCCGCGAACGTCGATCCCCATCTTGTCGAGCTCCTTGTAGTCCTCGGGAGTCCCGTAGTTGACGTAGACTACCTGGGCCTCGACGTCGCCCTCGCCAGTAAAGGCGTTGTACGTGGGAAGCTGCCCCTCGTCGGCGGAGTCCTTGTCTTCGGCGATCGCCGGCTCCCGGAGGCTCGCGACGAAGGACTCGGGGGCGGTGAGCTCCAGGTGCCGCTCGGTGGGAAGAGGCATCAGCGCCTGGGTCTCTTCGATCCAGGCGTTGAGCCCGAAGCTCTGGAACTTGGCGAGGACGTAGTCCGCCACTCTCTTGCTTCCGGGAAGGCCGGCGATGTGCGGCTCCTCGGTGATGTAGTGCATGTACTCGCGGAGGTTCTCCGGATTGGGGATGGCGCGGAACCGCTCCTCCCACTCGCGAGCGGAGGCGATCTCATCGGCGAGAAACCCCTTGAGGTCCGCGTCCGTTTCCGAAGGGAAGCCGGGGGATACGGGAACGCACAACCATAGAGCCACCATCGCGATTCGATTCGAGAGGGCCATTTCGTCCTCAGCTCCTTTCAGGTCTTGCCGGAACCCGCCGCAAGATCTCGGCGACGTTCGTCCATCCGTGGCTCTCGGCGTTCGCCGTCAGACGGCGCGCTGTCTCAGGATCGAGATCCGCTCCGAGATCCGAGAGTTTCTCGATGAGATCGACATAGGCGCGCTCGGCCGCGACCGCGAGTGCGGTTCGTCCCCGGTTGTCCTGGGCGTGAACGTCCGCGGAGGCCGCGGCCAGGACCTCGACGATGGCGGTGTGCCCCTCCTCCGCCGCTTTCAAGACAGCGGTCTCTCCCTCGCGGCTTCGCAGGTCGACCCGAGCGCCCCCGTTGAGCAACAGCGCGACGATCGCGGCGTAGCCACCGTGGGCCGCGGCCAGCAGGGCGGTCGCGCCGTTCTCCGCTTGAAGGTCGAGAGCGGCGCCGTTCGCAACGAGAAGCCGCGCGAGATCCAAGTGGCCTCCGGTCGCGGCCAGGATCAGAGCCGTGCGGCCGAGGTTGTCCCGCTCGTCGACGTCCGCCCCTTGCGCGAGAAAGCGTTCCACGAGTTCGACGTGGCCGTACATCGAGGCCTTGAGCAAGGGACTCAGCCCATGGGAGTCCCGGGTCTTCGGATCCGCGCCCGCCTCGACGAGAAGGTCGACCATCGCCGGTTTTCCCAGGGACGCCGCGACGAGGAGGGCCGTCGCGCCGTCGTTCCGGCGCGCGTCGACCGAGGCACCGGCGGCGAGGAGCCTCCGGGCGAGGGCGAGGTCCGACGCCTCGGCCGCGAGCATCATGGCGCGCGTGCCGTCGCTCTCGGGCAGATCCGGTGGGACCCCGCGCTCGAGCAGGAGCTCGACGATCTCGATCCGGGCGCTCTTCACCGCGAGCGTGAGAACGGTGCGCCCTTCGGCATCGACCGAAAAAGGGCTCGCGCCGCGATCGAGGAGGAACCGCGCGGCCGAAAGCCGCCCGCACTCGCAGGCAATCATGAGAGGGGTGGCGGACTTCCGATCCCTCGACTCGAGGTCAGCGTCTGCCTCGAGGAGGAGGCGGAGGGGTTCCTCATGGCCTCCGAAGGCGGCGAGCCCGACGGGAGTGATGCCGAGCGCGTTGCGGGCGTTCGGATTGGCGCCGGCGGCGAGAAGCTCGCGGACGATCGCGGCGTGGCCCTCCTGAGCGGCGAGCATGAGCGCGGTCGCGCCGCCGGGGCCACGCTCCTCGAGATGCGCCCCCTGGGCGAGCGCGTCCCGCACGGCGACGAGGTCCCCACCAAACGCGAGCTCGGGCAGGCTCCGCAGCCGGCCCTTCTTCCGGAAGAGCCCGAAGATCAATATCGTCATCGATGGCGCCGCGGCGATTCTAGCTCGAAGTCCTTCGGAAGTCCTCCTTGCGAATGCCGTGGCGCCGCATCATCGAGTACAGGGTCCGGGCGTTGACACCGGCCTCGCGCGCGGCATTGCCGACTCTTCCCTTCGCGCGCGTGAGCGCGTGCTCGAGATATCGCTTCTCGAATTCCGCGAACAGCTTGGCGCGAGCCTCCGCGAGAGGCCGTTCGAAATCGGCGTCGAGTAAAGGGCTTTCCGGCGGCGGGTTTGGCGGCGCTTCCGTCGCAACCCAGGTCTCGGCGCCCCGGAAGTCGCTGGCCCGGATCTCGCTTCCCGGCGCGAGGAGCACCGCGCGCTCGATGGCGTTGATGAGCTCGCGGACGTTCCCGGGCCAATCGTGGCGCAGGAGCGCTTCCATGGCATCGGGATGGAATCTCATGGGGGCTCTTCCGAGCTGCCGGCGGCTTCGGTCGGCGAACGCTCGCGCGAGATCGGGGATGTCCTCGCGCCGCTGCCGCAGCGGAGGCACGGTGAGCGTGACCACCGCGAGCCGGTAATAAAGGTCGGCGCGAAATCGATGCTCCTCCATCTCGCGCTTCAAGTCGCGGTTGGTCGCGGCCATGATGCGCACGTCGACTTCGATCGTCCTCTCGCCTCCCACGCGCTGGAGGGCGCGGTCCTCGAGGACGCGCAAGAGCTTCACCTGAAGGTGGAGCGGCATCTCCCCGATCTCGTCGAGGAAGATCGTGCCCCGGTGCGCGAGCTCGAAGTATCCCCGCCGCGCGCGCACCGCGCCGGTGAATGCACCCTCCTCGTGGCCGAAGAGCTCGCTTTCGAGGAGGTTCTCGGGAAGGGCGCCGCAGTTGACGGTGATGAAAGGGCCTTTCGCGCGCGGGCTCTCCGAGTGAATGGAGCGCGCGACTCGTTCCTTGCCCACGCCCGTCTCGCCGAGAATGAGAAGGGGGCTTTCCCCTTTGACCACGCGCCGGGCGAGACGGAGAAACTTCCGCATCGGGGGGCTCGCGGAAGCGAAGTCGTCGAGCTTCGAACGGCCGCCGCGAGGGGCTCTCCTTCGCGTTGCAAGCGACAGGAGCGCCGAGCTCAGCACGTCGTCCTCGAGGCCGAGGGAGAGCGCGGCGAGCGCTCCCGCCGAGATGAGCTTGGCGCGCTCGCTCGCCGAGTCGTCGCGCGTGAGGACGATGATCTCCGGGTGCTCGGGAAGTGACTCGAGAAAGCCGCCAGGATCCTCGCCGAGGAGATGTCGCTCGAGAAGGAGGAGGTCGTAATCGCCCGGCGAGATTTTTTCGGTGACCTGCGCCATTCCGCGAGCGATCTCGGGCTCGATGCCCCGGTCGGCGAGGAGATGGCCCACGCGCTCGCCTACGGTGTGCTCGTCAATACCAAGAAGAATTCGGATCACTGTGACCGATTTTAGGGCAAAGCTCGGTCGTTGGCTACCGAATTTTTCGGATCCATCTACCCGACTGGGGAGGGACTGTAGACAAGTCGTTAGTGAACAGTATGTTACATGTGGCTCCGTTCTGGCGAATTTCTTGCTAGACGGGAAGGCATGAAGCCACAGCGAACAGCCAAGGGACACGCAATGCCCCGAATGATCTCCGAGCGAAAGCCCCTCCGCCCCGTACGGATCATGGCCGTCCGGCCTCCGATTCACATCACGAAGCCGATTTCGTTCGGAGCGCCCCGTCCCGTTCGCGCGCTCTAACGGAAGAGCCGCACCTCAATCCCCCCGTGGGCGACTCGGGGAGCTCCCAGGTTCTCGATGGGAGTGAGCCGCACCACGTACTCCGTATCCGCCACGTTCTCGAGAGCGAAGTAGGCGTCGATCTGCCGTGACAAGGGAACGCGCAGGGAGAAATCGAGAAGGTTGAAGGCGGGGAGCAAGAGCTCGTTGCGGTCGTCGTCGTAGGCGTCTCCGACGAGCCGGAAGTCGACGGTGAGCTGAACGCGTCCGTCGTATCCCACGCCCACCATGCCTGAATTCCGCGGTGCTTGCGGGATCCGAAGGCCGGTGTCGTCCACGATCGCGTCCGAGAAGAGATACGCCCCGCGCACCGACCAACCGTCGCCGATCTGGTGGACCGCTTCCGCCTCGAACCCCTGGATGGTCGCGCTCCCGAGGTTCTGCCGCTGCCGAATCACGAGCGCCGGTGTCGAGCTGATGGTGACGTTCGCGACGGGATCCTCGAAGGAGTTGTAGAAGCCGTTCAGCCGAACGAGAAGCGAACGGTGAGGATGGATGTCGACCCCGCCCTCGATCCCCCACAGGTACTCCTCGGTGAGATCGGGATTGGGCTGCGTGAGGACGTTTCCCAGGCGGAACGGCCGATAGAGCTCGTTGAGGGACGGCGCGCGAAAGCCGCGGTAGCTCGAGGCGCGCACCGTGACGGCGTTCGACGCGCGGAAGACGAGCCCCGCCCGGGGGTTGAACGTCGTCTGCGTCGTCCGGTTCTCCCAGAGATCGAGCCGCCCTCCGAGGAGCACGTCCCATCTGTCATCGAAGGTGAAGAGGTATTGCAGGAACGCCCCCGCGAAGTTCTGGCGGTGCTCCTCGACTCCCGTGACACCCTGGTCCTCGGCGCGTACGTACCGCCAGTCGACTCCGAGCTGGAGACCTTGTTCCATGCGGTAGATGAAGCTCGACCCGAAGCCGACCGACGGCACGTGCTGCTCGCTCGTGAGGACCTCGCCCGTGCGGCCGGGGAGGATGCGCGAGAAGCCGCTGTCGAAGACCTGGCTCTGGCCGTAGAAGTTGGCGCTCCACCTCTCGGTGTCGTAGCCCGACTCGAAGAGATAGATCTGCGAGTCGTTCTGCTGGATGGGCGTTCCGTTGCTGCGCTTCTCGTTGTAGAGGTTGACCCCCACGTGGAAGTCCCGGTACTCGAGCCGACCGAGAAACGTCTGGAACTCGGCGGAAACGGGAATGTCGACCGCGCCCCGCTGGTCCTCCGGGATCTGCATGTAGCCCCCGGTATCGAGGACGCGGCCGGAGGCGATCCAGCCCCAGTCAGAGGCTCGATCGGAAGCGAAGACGTCGACGTCGTAGGTATCGAGGCTTCCTCCCTGCGCGCGGACGTCGAACGTCCGCTCTTCAGCCGCCCGTGGGAAGAGTTGAATCGTACCTCCGAGGGCCGAGCTCCCGTAGAGCTGGCTCGTGGCCCCGCGCGCGACTTCCGCGCCTCGCAGCGAGAGAACGGGGAGCCGATTGAAGTAGATCCAGTTCCCGTAGGGATCGTTGAGAGGGATGCCGTTCCAAAGAGCGAGGCTTCGGCTCGCTCCGCTCGGGCCGATCCCGCGCAGCGACACTCCCTGCGCCGTCGGATGCGAGTAGAGACTCGACGAGCGCCGGAAGAGGCTGAACCCCGGAACTCGCCGGAGCTGATCATCGACGACGAGCGCAGGTGAGCCCGCGAGCTCCTCGGCGGTGAAGGCGCTCACCATGGAGGCGGAGTCCACGAGCTTCTCCTCGGTCCTGGTGGCGGTGACGACCACCACCTCCTGGTAGGTGAGGGGCTCTTCCCGCTCCTCTTGGGTGGAGGCGGCCCGTTCCTCTTTGTCAGGCTCCTCTTGCGGTTCCGTCTGGGAAGCCGCCGCGAGCGCGGCGGTCAGCATGAGAGCGTTGAGCATACGTCCCCTCTCGGCAAACAGCCGACAGCATAGCACGCGGGAGAGCGGTTAGCGGTTCTGCACGAACTGCCACCCGAACCGCCCCTTGATGCAGAGGTGGCCGCGGGTCACGTCGTGATCGAGAGGGGAAGTCACCTTCACGATCTCGTTGTCCTGGACGTGCAGCTCGAGGTTGCAGCCGACCCCGCAGTAGGGACACACCGTGCGGGTCACGCTCTGGCGCGACTCGTCCCAGGTGCCCGCCTGCCGCCGGTCGTGCTCGCTCTTGAACATGAGAGCGCCCGTAGGGCAGACCCCGATGCAGTTCCCGCAGTAGACGCAGGCGGAGTCATCGAGCCTGCGATCGAGCTCGGTCGAGATGCGGGCGTCGAAGCCGCGGCCGGCGACGGCGATGGCGAAGGTGTTCTGGGCGTCGACCCCGCAGGCTTCGACGCACTTGTAGCAGAGGATGCAGCGCCCGTAGTCGCGGACGTACATCTCGTCGTGGATCTTGACCGGCTGCGCCACCGTCTCCGCGTGGCTCCCATCATGGACGTGGTGGTGTCCGGCGTGCCGGGAGTCGCGCTCGCCCGCTCCCGCGGACGGGCCCTTCGGGCCGAACTTCTCGGGGTCGACGCCGTAGCGCTCCATGAACGAGCGAATCGCGGCGCTCGCGAGCGAGAGGTCGACGGAAGAGGCGAGAAGCTCGAGGACGAGCTTGCGGCTATGCCGGACGCGAGCGCTGTCCGTCGAGACCTTCATCCCCGGCTCCGCTTTCCTCGAGCAGGCGGGCACGAGAACGCGCGAGCCCTCGAGCTCGACGACGCACACCCGGCAGGCGTTCACCGGAGTGAGCGTCTCGAGGTAGCAGAGGGTCGGGGTCTCGACGCCGCGGGCGCGGCAGGCATCGAGGATCGTCGCCCCTTCGGGGACGCTCATTCCATCGCCGTCGAGGGTGAGATCGATGCGGCGTTCGCTCATTGCTTTGTCCCGTCGAGAAGGCCCTTCGCGATCGCGGAGACGATGGCGTTCGCGGCCGTCTGCCCGAGGCCACAGATGGAGGCATCGCGCATCACCTGCGCGAGCTCGTCGAGAAGGGCGGCCTCCCGATTGGGATCTCCGTTTCGCGCGAGACGCGAGAGGGCCTCCTCCTGGCGCACGGTACCGACGCGGCAGGGAACGCATTGGCCGCACGATTCGTCGCGGAAGAACCTCGCGATGCGGGCAGCCGTCGCCCTGAGATCGGAGGTCTCGTCGAACACCATGACGACGCCGGAGCCGAGAGTCGCTCCGATGACGCGGGTCCCCTCGAACGTGAGGGGAGTGTCGATCTGGTCTGGACCGACGAAGCTTCCCGCCGCCCCCCCGAGAAGAATCGTCTTGATCCGGCGTCCGCCCGGGACTCCGCCCGCGAGGTCGATGACCTCTCGAAGCGTCGCTCCGAAGGGGACCTCGTAGACTCCGGGACGCGCGACGTGGCCCGAGACGCAGAAGAGCTTCGGGCCCGCGGACTCCTTCGTCCCGATCGCGGCAAACGCGGGTCCGCCCCGGAGAACGATGTCGAGGGCGTTCACGAGCGTCTCGACGTTGTTAACGACCGTTGGCTTCCGGAAGAGCCCGACCTCGACGGGGAACGGAGGCTTGGAGCGGGGCTCGCCGCGGAACCCCTCGATGGAGTTGAAGAGCGCCGTCTCCTCACCGCAGATATAGGCGCCCGCCCCTTGGCGGACCTCGATCTGGAAACTGAAGTCTTCGCCCATGACGCCACGGCCGAGATAGCCGCGGGTCTCGGCGGTCGCGATCGCGTGCCGGAGCCTGCGGATGGCGAGGGGATACTCGCCGCGGACGTAGAGATAGCCCTTCTCCGCGCCCGCCGCGTATCCCGCGAGGGTCGTGGCCTCGATGACGGCGAACGGGTCTTCCTCCATGAGCGCGCGGTCCTTGAACGTCCCGGGCTCGGACTCGTCGGCGTTGCAGACGACGTAGTGGGGACGCACGGGAGCTTTCGCCACGGCCTCCCATTTCACGCCCATCGGGAACGCGGCGCCGCCCCGGCCGCGAACTCCCGATTCCTTCACTTCGCGAAGAACACCCGCCGCACCGAGCTCGAAAGCGCGGCGAAGAGCCTGGTAGCCCCCTTGCTCCCGATAATCGTCGATGCTCGTAGCGTTGGCGCGGCCGATCCTCTTGAGGATTCGAAGGTCCGGCGCCCCCGATTCACGGGTCTGAGGGGCCGCGCTCGGGAGAGGGGCCTCCGCGCGTTTGCCCGCGAGAGCTTCGGCGATCGTCGCCGCTGATGCCGAAGTGAGGGTCCAGGCTTCCTCTCCGGCAAGGTGCATCAGTGCCGCGGGGCCGCGCTCGCACTGCCCGAGACAGGGGCTCCGGAACCAGGATTTCCCTTCGGGCCCGACGGTCGTCGCGAGCTCGCGGCACACACGCTCCGCGCCCGCGAGCTGGCAAGCGATGTCGTCGCAGACGTGGGCGACTCTCGGTGGCCGGGGCTCCGTCGAAAGAAGGGCGTAGAACGTGGCGACTCCGTACGCTTCCGCCGGAGGCACGTCGAGCCGCCGGCAGATGTAATCGAGAGCGCCAGAGCTCACCCAACCGATGGCGCTTTGAACCGCGTTCAGCGCGGGAAGGAGGAGGTGTCGCTTCGCGAGCGCGTCCTCCACGCCACCGCGTAGGACGTGCTGCTCCAGGCTCTTGCCCGGGAGGCCGGTGCTTTCGGAAGCGCCGACGACGGAGTCGACAGCGGCTCTCTCCTGGTTCGTAGGCTCGGCGCCGATGAGGTGCAGATCCATCAGGGTACCGGGACGCCGAGCTTCTCGACCCGGATCGCGGTGGCCTTGAACTCCGATGTCCCCGATTTCGGATCCCAGGCGTCGATGGTGAGCTGGTTCGTGTCCACCTCGTCGGGGAAGTGGAGCGTGAGAAATGCGAGTCCTGGACGCAGGTTCCGATCGACGCGCACCGGGACCTCGATCGCACCCCTTCGTGAGACGACGCGTACGCGCTCGCCTTCGGTGACATCGAGCGTCTTCACGTCGGCGAGGGCGAGGTCGAGAGTCTCTTCGTCTCGAAGCGGGGAAGCGTAGCCTTGGGTCTGCACTCCTGTATTGAACGAATCGAGGCGGCGGCCGGTGGTGAGGCGGATAGGGAACTCGTCGCTGAGCGTATCGACTGGAGGCGCGAACTCGATGGCATGGAACGGAGCCCGCGGTCCTTCGACGGGCCGCTTCCAGAGTCGGCCGTGAAGGAACGGGCTTCCGGGATCGCTCTCATCGCGGCACGGCCACTGGATACCGCCGAGCGCCTCGAGGCGCTCGTAGCTCATCCCCGTGTGCATCGGCGAGAGACCTCGAAGCTCGTTCCAGACTTCCTCGGCAGTTGGCGTGCGCCACGGATGGCCCAGGGCCCGCGCGAGAGAACAGAGGATCTCGACGTCGTCCTTCGCCTCGCCGGGAGGGTCGAGCGCCTTTCTTACTCTCTGGACACGACGCTCGCTGCTCGTCACCGTCCCATCGCATTCCGCCCAGGCGGCAGACGCCGGGAGAACGACGGCTGCCATCTCCGCGGTCTTCGTCAGGAAGATGTCCTGGACGACGAGAAGATCGAGCCCTTCCAGGAGCTCGTGTACCCGCTGCGCGTCCGCTTCCGACTGCGCGGGGTTCTCCCCGATGACGTAGAGGCACCGGAGCTCCCGGCGCTCCATCGCCTCGAGCATGAGCGAGATGTGCCAGCCGGGGTTTGGAGGCAGGGAAACACCCCAGGCCTTTTCGAAGTTGGCGCGAATCTCGGGGTTCGCGACCTCCTGAAAGCCGGGGAAGCGATTGGGAATCGCGCCCATATCGCCTCCGCCCTGCACGTTGTTCTGTCCCCGGAGGGGAGTTAGGCCGGAGCCCCAGCGGCCCACGTGCCCCGTCAGAAGCGCGAGGTTGATGAGGGCGAGGACGTTGTCGGTCGCGTTGTGATGCTCGGTGATGCCCAAGGTCCAGCAGAGCTGCGCCCGGTCGGCCTTCGCGTACGCGTGGGCAAGCTCCCGGATGCTCTCGCGCGGAACCGACGTGATCTCCTCCGCGCGCGCGAGCGTCCAGGGCTCGACCGCGCGGCAGTAGTCGTCGAATCCGGTGGTCGCGTTCTCGATGAAGCTTCGGTTCTCGAGGCCGGCCTCCAGAATCTCCCGGCCGACGGCGTTCGCGAGGGCAACGTCCGATCCCACGTCGATCCCGAGCCAGAGGTCGGCCCACTGCGCCGAAGACGTGCGCCTGGGGTCGACGGTGTAGAGCTTCGCCCCGCGCCTGAGCCCCTTGAGGACGTGGTGAAAGAAGATAGGATGCGCTTCCCGCGCGTTCGAGCCCCAGAGGATGACGACGTCGCACTCCTCGGCCTCGCGGTACGAGCTCGTGCCTCCGCCCGCTCCGAAGACCGCCGCCAGACCGGCGACGCTCGGGGCGTGTCACGTGCGGTTGCAGCTGTCGATGTTGTTGCTTCCGAGGACGACGCGGGCGAACTTCTGCGCCATGAAGTTCATCTCGTTCGTCGCCTTCGAGCAGCTGAAGAGACCGAAGGACGCGCCGCCGTGGCGCTTCACCGTCGCCTCGAATCCCCTGGCCGCGCGCTCGATGGCCTCAGCCCAGCTCGCGCGGCGGAGAGCTCCATTCTCCCGGACGAGTGGATGGGTTAGTCTTTTGTAGGGAGCCGGCATGCGAGAAGTTTACCACGGAGGTTCGGGCCTTCTCGTGTATCTTGGAGCCCCATGGCGGTCGGAATCGCCAGCTGGGGAGTTCTCGGAGTGGCGCTCCTCCTCGTACGCGCCCTCCATCAACTGACCCCGCTCGCGCTCGAGCCCATCGTGTCCCGCTCGCTCGGGTTTCCGCATTGGGGCCTGCTTCTCGGCTGGGTCGCGTTCAACGCGTACGCCGAAGGCTACGTGGGGTTCCACACTGCATCGGGCTCTTCCACGCGCCCCGACGGACCATGGTCACGAGCTGGGCGGTGACCCCCGGGATCGCGGTGGTGGTGTTCGGGGTTCGCCACGTCCCTCAGCCGTGGCGCGGCATCATCGATGCCGGGGTCGTGGTGGGCCTTCTCATCGGGCTCCTGAGCCTCCTCGGCCGCTTCGTGGC
>Ga0187893_10001977_pt1 | contig 46590 bp, 36 predicted proteins | sample MA1701074metaG_FD_139574 | JGI IMG/M metagenome (GOLD analysis project Ga0187893, IMG submission 139574) | White microbial mat communities from a basaltic lava cave in the Kipuka Kanohina Cave System on the Island of Hawaii, USA - MA170107-4 metaG ... | reverse complement strand
GTCGCGTAGAGCTCCCGGTCCCGCATCCTCCACCTCCTCCCCCACTGGGAGACGGGAGGATAGCACGGCCGGAGCCGTCAGCCGGTCACTGTACCCACACGAAAGCCGGAAGAGCCAAAAAACAAGGTATGTCAAGTCGCTGGTCTTCACCGTATCCGATGGCCCCGTCGGGAGCGACCGCCGCCCGTCCCAGCAGTGGGCGTTCGCAAGAGGTCCTGTTTTTGTTCTTGACATACGCCACGTTGCGGGGTATCTCGCACGATAGCGGTAGCGGGCGCATGGATAACGGTGGAAATGGCAGGCCGGGCAGTCCGGCGGCCGTTGAAACGCGGGCCGTTTGGGACCGAGTCCCTCGGATGCTGCGCGCGGTCGCGGTTGCCCTTGTGGTATTCGGAGGCGCTCTCCCGGCGGTAAGTCAGGTCGATTGCAGCACTCCGGACGACCTCTGTACCGGCGATCCCTGCGTCATTTCGAGTCTGGACGTGCTGGCGCCCTGCGTGGTGGATTTCGGCACGCGGGCGGTTGTCGTCGCGGGGAAAATCGGTCTCCCCGGCAACGGCTCCGCGCTACCGTTTGTGAGCACGTTGTCCTTCACCGCTGGCAGCATCACCGTCCAGGGCTCGATCGAATGCCCCCCCAACGAGGACATTGGCGACGTCGTGTTTTCTGCAGCCGGAATGATCACGATCGACGGGCCGATCAATCTGAGCGGGTGCGCGGGCGGATTCGTGGATCTCATGTCGGGGAGTGACATCAATGTCAATTCACGGATTACCCTGAATTCGCGTGGGGGCACCGCGGCCGCCACTCTGACGGCGAACAGGGATATCCACGTGCGCGATCGGATCAGGGGCCTGTGGGGTTGTTATGTCGTCTCCGCGGACGGGGATGTAGAAATCGCGGACACGGGTGCGATCCTAGGGCCCGCTTTGGTGCGCGACGGTGACGGATGCAACCTCTCCATCGACGCCGGAGGGCGCCTGACGAGCGCCGGCCGTCTTAGCATGCGCGGTAACTCGACCAGCGGAGATATCACACTCATCGGCGGGGAGGGTGTCGAACTCCACGGGACGATTGACCTTAGGGCATCGCCACGCTTTGGCAACGGAGGATTCCTGGAAGTTCAGAGCCCCGGCGGGGAGGTGGTCATGGATGCCGCCATACGTGCCAAGGCTTTCAGTGCTGCATACGTAACGATAGGCGCTAGCGGTGATTTGACGATATCTCGCCGCATAAACGGCGATGGCGGACGCGACGGGCATGGCTCGCGGGTGAACCTTTCGAGCGCTACAGGTGACGTCGTGATCGACGGAGTGATAAGTGCTCGAGTAGGGAGGTTATTGGTTCCAGCGGTGACTATCGACGCGGGCAATGAGGTAGTCGTGAATCGCCGGATTTTGGTCAATGATCCGCGAGCCAGCGAAAGCTACGGAGGCACCATCCGCCTGGACGGCGACAGTGTCCGGGTGGGGTCTAGGGTTCTGCTGAACGCCGATGGCAGAACCCGCGGCGGGCAGATCCGTCTACTGGCCACGGCTGGCAACCTCGATCTGGGCGGCTTGTACCTCGCGCGGGGCGGGAGCGGCCCCGGCGGCGTCATCGAAGGCACGGCGAGCGGGAATATCACGACCGACGGCGTCTTTCAGTGCGCCGGCACGCCGGCCGGCTGCATCGCGCTGAACGCGGGCGGGACGCTCGACACGACCGGGGCGATGTTCGACAAACCGCTGAGCGGCGACTGCCCAGGGTCACCGAGCGGCGCGTTCTTGGTCCCAACCGCGGCGGCCCTAGACTGAGCTCGCGGCCGCTCGGGGGTAGCTTGTCTCCCTCGGTCCCGAAGGGTTTTCTCGGCGGACGTTTCCGTCTGTGCCGAAACCTCCGGTCGCTGCCCTCATGGGGCGAGGCCGAGGAAGAGCATCAACGCACGATTCAAACGTACGACCGTGGTTCGACCGCGATGCGGGGTCGAGCTACACGCCGCCGTCCACGCTCCACGGACCCGCACCGCGCGCCGCGATATAGAGGAACACGAAGCAATAGAGCGCGGCCGGCTCGCCGTGGTTCACGAGCGGAAGGAGGGCGCCCAGGCCGTGCGCCATCCAGTAGGCCGCCGCCATGAGGCCGCTGCAGAGAAAGGCCGCCGGGCGCGTCGCGAGCCCGATCATGACGAGAATGCCGCCGATCAGCTCGATCGGCCCCGCGATGTAGAGCACGAACGGCGGGGCCTCGGCCGGCACCGGCAGGGGAAAGCCGAAGAGCTTCTGCGCCCCGTGCCAGAGGAAGAGAAACCCCGTGACGATTCGCAACGCCGCGTAGAGCTGCGCCTCGTACGACCTGAGGAAGTCCAGCATCGGTATGCCCTCCCGGCGGGGATTGTGCGCGCCAAACGGCCGCAAATCCAGAGGCGAGCATGTTGACGGCTGCGGGCCGGCGGGAGTAGAAGCCCCCGGGGCTCGTCGCGACAGGCTGCGATGGCCTGTCGAGCAATCATCGAATCGAACGAGATCAAAGAGGGAAGCTGCGATGCCTTCCGGGTGGCGAATGCGACCGTTCACGAAGCGCGAGGAATGGATCGGCAGCGCCGCGATCAAGCTCATGTCCGGCCTCAACACCTGGCTCTACCGCGTGTCGGGTGGATGGCTCGGCGGGACGTGGTTGCAGGGCGCGCCGATTCTCTTGCTCACCACCAGGGGACGGAAGTCCGGCGAGCCCCGTACGACGCCGCTCCTCTACCTCCGAGACGGCAATGACCTGGTGCTGGTCGCGTCCAAGGGCGGCATGTCGCACCATCCCCTCTGGTTTCGAAATCTCGAGGCCAGCCCCGAAGTGGAAGTCGAGATCGGCGCCGCTCGCAAGGCCATGCGCGCGCGGCGCGCGAGCGAGCAAGAGAAAGCGGCGCTGTGGCCCCGCCTCGTGAGCATGTACTCCGATTTCGCCATCTATCAGGCCCGCACCGCCCGCAACATCCCGGTAGTGATCCTGTCGGCACGCTGACCGGCGCGGCCCCAACGCGCCTAGCGGCGTGGGGCGCCGGGCGCCCCGCGGTCACGCGCCGAGTGTCGCGGTCTGGCCGAGGGTCCTGCACGTTGGCGAGGTCGGGACGGTTCCAAACGGCGGGGCGGTGCGGAGCACCCAGTCGCCGGCGAGCGTGCTCACGCCGAACCAGTAGTGCTCGTTCTTGAAGTGGTGCAGGCGATGGTTGCGCCATCGGCGCTGGTAGTACCGTGAGCGCGGCCGGTATCGCGTGTGGATCAGAAAGTGCGACCACTCGTACTGTAGCGCCATGGCGAAATAGAAAGTAATCCCGGTGATCGCGAGTGACGTCGTCGGCATCAGCCCCAGCCAGAGCACGAGCTGCAGCGGAATGGCGTACACGAAGACGTGGGTGGGGATGAACACCAGCGCGAGGTCCCCCGGGTTGCGGTGGTGTGCCCGGTGGGACTTGGGAACGGGGAAGTCGATGATGCGGCCGAAGAGCGTGACGGCCCGGAAGTGGAGGATGAACACGTGAATGACCCACTCGAGCAGTGGCCAGCCGGCGAGGATGGCGAGCACGACCACGAGATCCCACCGGGACCACTCGCCGAGGGCCAGCCGTGCCGCGACGGCGAGGCTGGTCGCCATGATGAGGATGCGCGGGCTCCAGTACGCCGAGAACACACGCGCCGCGTCGCGCAGGGTGTCGGGACTTTCGGCCATGGCCGGCGTCATCCGGTGCTCCGGGGCGGTTGGCGGCCCAACCAGCGCGCTGCTTCAGAGTAGCGCATCGGGCGGAGGCGGTATAGGCCGGGCGGCATCCAGCGCGGGTCGAGTCTGCCCCGTATCCTTCGTCTGGTGGTCGACAGGCGACCGGCCCGCGAGCGGTCCTCTGGTCTCCCCAGTGGCGCGACACCTCGCAATGATCGCCTCTGCGCCGGTGCGCACCGCGTCAGCGCGACATCCGCATGCCGCGATCGGCGCCGATGGACGCTTCGCGCGGTAAACACCTTGACGCCCGCGAGCCCTCTCCGGTAAGGGTGGTCGCGCCGATGCTGCCCGCGTGGCGATACGCCCTGTGCGCCGTGCTCGTTGCCGGTGTCGCGCGCTCGACCGCCAGCGCCGTGGAGCCGGCCGACGTCACGGTCGAGCAACGGCCGAGCCTCGTCCGCATCCGCACCGGCGCCGCCATCGCCGACGTGCGGCTCTGGCGGTGCCGGCTGCGCTTTCGGGACGCGGCGACGCGCCGCGTGTTCGCGCGCGAACGGCTCGGCGGCGCGCTGTTCTACGAGCGTGCCGGCGCGGTCCATGAGGTGGAAGGAGTGCGCGCCGTCACCGTGCTGCCCGATGGGGCGCGGCTCACGGTCGATACCACCGAGGGACTGCCGGCGACGGTGACCGTGCGCTTCCTCACCCGCCGCACGCTCGAGGTCGTCTTCGAGCCGCCGCAGCCGGAGACGCTGACCGCGGTCGGGGACCGCTGGCGGTCGCCCCGCTGGGAGGCCGTTTACGGACTCACGGAGCGTTTGCGTGACTCCCCGTCCATCGATCCAGGCGTGATCGACCAGACGATCGATGACGTCCAGCCCCCGGAGGTGGGATCCCTCGACCGGCGCGGCGAATCGGTGGAGATGCGTATCGTGCCGACGTTCTCCGTCTATGCGCCGTTCTATCAGTCGTCGTTCGGCTACGGCCTCGCGGTGGCGGGCACCACGTTTGGGGTCTTCGACCTCGCCAAGACCGATCCGCGCACGCTCGCCTTCCGCTTCGAGACCGGCACGACGCCGGCGAGCCAGCGCCTGGTCTTCCATCTCTTTGCCGGACCGGAGCACACTACCATCCTCGACGAGTACACGAACCTTGCCGGGCGTCCCGTGGTGCCCCCCGACTGGGCGTTTCTGCACTGGCGGTGGCGGGACGAGCTGCGGGTGGCAGCGCCGGCGTTGCTCGACGGCACCCTCGTCAACGCCGACGTGGCCGACGACGTGCTCATGTACGACGCCCATGGGATTCCGCCGGGCGTCTATCTCTTCGACAGGCCGGCGCTCCAGGGCAACTTCGGCTTCGCGCGCTGGGCGTGGGACGAGACGCGGCTGCCGAACCCGGCCGCGATGCTGCAGTCCCTTCAGCAACGCGGCTATCGGCTGGCCATGTGGAGCAGTACCTGGACCTGTGGCAGCGGTGCTGCCGACAACGGCACCGAGGCGCAGGCGCTCGGCTATCTGGCGCCGGGCCCGGGTGGGACGCCGCTGTGCGCCGACATCGGCGGCACGAGCTTCATTCTCGATGTCACCAACCCGGCGGCGCGCTCGTGGTGGCGAGACCGCATCGCCGCCTTCCTCAGCGCCCACGGAATCCAGGGCATCAAGCTCGATCGCGGCGAAGAGCACATTCCGTCGGAGGCGACGGACAGCTGGGCCGACGGCCGGACGGGGCGCGAGGTGCGCAACGCCTATCCCACGCTCCAGGCGCAGCTGCACCACGATGCCCTGGCCCTGGCGTTCCCGGGCGATTTCGTCCTGATGTCCCGCCCCGGCTACACCGGCACGGCGCAGTACGCCGTGGTGTGGGGCGGCGACATCGCGGGCAGCGAGAACTTCGGCTTCGGGGCTGGCACCGATCTCGGCCTCCGCAGCGCCATCATCAGCCAGCAGCGCGCGGCGTTCATGGGCTATCCGATCTGGGGATCGGATACCGGCGGCTACTACGCGTTCAAGAACCGGGAGGTCTTTGCGCGCTGGATCGAGTTCAGCGCCTTCTCCGGCCTGATGGAGATCGGCGGCAAGGGCGAGCGGGCGCCGTGGAGAATGCCGACCCAGCCCACCTTCGATCAGGAGATGATCGACATCTATCGTCGCTACACCATGCTGCGCGAGACCCTGCACCCCTACATCGTTACCGCCGCGCAAGCGGCGGCGATCGGCGTCCCCCTCGTCCGCCCGATGCCGTTCGAGGATCGCGGCGACCGCAAGCTCCGCGATCTCTGGGACCAGTACATGTTCGGTCCCGATCTCTTGATCGCGCCGGTCTGGCGCGTTGGTGAGCGCAGCCGCGCCGTGTACTTTCCGCGCGGCACGTGGCGGAGCTACTGGGATCCGGCGACCGTCTACCGCGGACGCACGCGAGCGACGGTTCAGGTACCCCTGGATACCATTCCCGTCTTCGTTCGCGACGGCGCCGTCGTTCCGGGTCCGTGAGGCCCGGCGCTTCCGCCGCGCCCCGAACCTGTCCGTTCTCGCTCGCGCGGATGACCCATCATGCGCGGGAGTGCGCCCGTCGAGTCTGCCCGTTGGATCGTGGTCCTGGCGAATGATCGCGAGTGAAACCAATGAAATGCCGTCGAGGGGTCGAACTTTCGTCGCCGATGATATAGGCTGCGACCCATGCAGCCGCGAATCGTCCTCGCACTCCTCGTACTGTTCGCCATCGCTTCTACCGCCCGCGCCGACCGGCAGTCGATCGCGCCCGGTACCGGCCGGCAGGATTCGACTGTCGTCGAATCGGGCCCCAACGGCGTTTGCGAGACCCAGGCGCGGCGCGACGATGTTCAGCAGCTCCCGGTGGGGCAGGGCGACCCGAACGAGGACGTCATCCGGTGCGGCCCCGATCGTCTTGCCTCCAGCGTGGCTGCGGGCGACGACGTCCAGCTGATTGCCCCGGCCGCCGATTGTGACGGGCCGAACGACATCGTCATCGACAGCGGTGCCGACGGCGTGGCCGCCTCGGTCGCCGCGGGGGATGACGTCCAGCTGCTGGCGCTGGGCAAGGGCGAGCCCGGCTCGAGCTGCGTGAGCGTCGGCGCCGACAGTTTCGCGGACACGCCCGATCCCGTCGGCGGGGACGACGTGCGCGAGCTCGCCGTCGATACTGCCGAGCCGAACACGGCCGTCATTCGCTGCGGCCTCAACGAGGTGGCCGAGACCTTCGCCAACAACTTCCGCGACGGTGACGATGTGCAGCTCATCCCGGTCGGCAACGGCTGTCAGGCTCCGCAGTCCATCGTCGTGGACTCGGGGGCGAACGGCATCGCCGAGACGCGCGCGCAGGGGGCGGAGCTGGTGCTTTCGGTCCCCCCGCCGCTCGAGGTCACGATCGCCAAGAAGAAATCCGTTGCCACGCGCCGTTTCCGCACGGTTGTCCAGAATCTCGAGTTCGAGAGCGGGGCGCCCGCGGGCCGCACCTATCGGCTCGTGGCGAGCGACGGCTCCTGCCCCAACGGTACGGTCACCGAGGTCGATGCCGACGCTCGTGTAGCCGGTGTGCAGCAGACCGCCAACGTCCCCCTCGGGAAGCGGGTGAAGGGGAGCGTCGCGATCACCTTTCGCCCGGAGACCGTCACCTCGGTGACGTCGAAGGTCGACTTTCGCTGCGCGATCGAGGTCGAGGCCGAAGCGACGGACGTGGTGCCCGACGACGCCTCGAACCCTGCCAACAACGAGGCCACGATCCCGGTCGTGGTGGTCGACCAGAACGACCTCTGACGGTGGCGGGCGCTCTTCGCCGCGCCGTGGGCGGACCCACCGTTTCACCGAGCCGCGACGCGCGCGACGGCTCCGGCGCGCTCGCCTTCAGTTCTCGACTGGGCGATCCGCGTTCAAGACGTTGAGCTCCCTCCCCGTCGTGTGCTCGAGCACGGCGGCGTCGGTCACCAGCAGGGTGGTCCCTGGTGCGAGGGCCGCGTAGACGGCGGTGGTGAACTGCGGCGGCATGCGAACTCGATTCACTTCCGAGGGATCGAGTGGTCGCTTGTCCTCCCCGGCATGCCCGGGAATACCGACGGCGATCCAGCGATGTGCCGGCGCGTTCTTGTCGAGGACGCTCGCGCCCTCTCCCAGGCCCTCGAGCATGATGAACGCATGGGTGCCGAGCGGCACCTCCGGCTGCTGGATGGCGACTCGTGCCTCACCGATCGCGACGGCGTCGCGGTAGACGAGCACGCGCTGGTCCGCGCCGCTGATCAGGATCGACAGCGGCCCGGCAGTTGCCTTCTCCGGTTGCCAGCGGAACCCCTCGTCGGCGCTGAGATTCGGCACCTCGACCGCGTTGCCCGCGGGATCAACGGGGGCGAGCACAGCGGGATGCACGACCGCGGCCGGCTCGGTGCGTTCGTCGGCGACCACCACCGTCATGCCCATTGGCGCCGCACCGAAGAGCTGCTGCGCGAACACGGAGGGCAGGTGCACACATCCGTGTGACGAGGGGTATCCGGGCAGGCCGCCGGCATGCAGGGCAACGCCGTCCCAGGTCAGGCGCTCGGTATAGGGCATCGCCGCATTGTTGTACGTCTTCGAGTGGTGGTCCTTGTCCTTTTGCAGGACGGTGAAGACGCCAGTCGGGGTGCGATGGCCGGGCTTCCCGGTACTGACGGTGGACACGCCGATGCGGACCCCGTTGCGGTAGACGTAAGCTCGCTGCTCCGGAAGGCTCACGATCACGACGATCGGGCCGGCGGGGACCGCGCTCGCATCCCAGACGAACTCACCTGGTTTGAGTGCGGCGGGAGCCGTGTCGGCCGGCTCGGATGCCTTTGCCCCCCAGAAAGGTTCGGCCGAGGCCGGCAGGGCCCTGGCAAGTGTCAAGACTGCCACCGCGACCACGAGAAGGCGAAACATGCTGCACCTCCAATCGGTTGCAATCGGTTGGACGCCTGGGGCGGCACATCCTAGCCCAATACGATGCGAGATGCCCAGCCGTGCGCTTGCCTCCGCAGGCGCCTTTGCCTACGCTCATAGCTCGAGCGGATTCGACCTGAGGAGAGCACCGCTTCGTGGGTGGAGTGGACGGCCGCAAGCACGTGTGCCCGCAGCATCCGCGCGAACCTCGTCAATCGAAGGCCCGTAGGGGAGTATCGCCCGGCGCCGTGGCCTCGTAGTCCGCCTCGTCGACGGGCGCGCGCGGTTCGACCTCGGAAGGGGACGCCCGCAAGAGTGCCGTGTTGCGTGGGCCCGCCGGGCCCGAGCGAGTGAATCGGATGCGGGTATGGATCGCGGTGAGCGCCGCCTTCGTGGCCCTAGGGCTCGGCGTCTTCCTCTACAAGATCGTCGTGCTCCAGTATCCGCTGGGCGCGGAGGATCAGCCAGGCACCTGGCGGGTCGAGCTGGCGATCCGGGCGACCGGGGAGGGCGGCTTCGCCACGCTCGAGATTCCGCTGCCGCGGTCCACCGACGCCCAGCAGCTCGCGAGCGAAGAGGTGCGCTCCGGCCAGATGCGGTTCAGCATCAGCGAGGAGCACGGCAATCGGTACGGGCAATGGACGGGGAAGGTTCGCGGCGTCACCGTGGTGAGCTACCAGGCGAGCCTCGTCACCGCCGTCCATCACGCGCCGCTCCCGGCGCGTGAAGTCGGGGCCGATTACCCGAAGTCGGTCGCCGCTCTGCTCAAGGACTCGCCCGGCATCGCGACCCAGGATCCGACGATCAAGAAGCTCTCCTCCGAGCTGATGGTGCTCGGCACGCGTGACAAGGCGAAGCTTGCCAGGGAGATCTATCGCTTCGTCAGCCGCGAGATCGACGCCTCGCTCAGCGGCGACCCGATGGATGCCGTGACCGTGGTGCAGGAGGGGCGCGGCAACGCCCTCGGGCGCGGCCGGCTCTTCTGTGCGCTCGCGCGCGTCAACGGGCTCCCGTGCCGGGTGGTCATGGGCTTGACGCTCATCGGGCACAGCCCGGAGCAGCTCAGCTACTGGAACGAGGCCTACGTCGGCGGCCGGTGGGTCCCGTTCGACGTCGTCGAGCGTCGCATGGAAAGCCTCCCTCCGAATCGCATCGCCCTCTCGACACGGGACCACGCGCCCGTTCGCGCCTCCGGACTGAGCGCCGTCACGTATCGTGCCTTCGTGCAATCCGAGTCGCAGGCGTACGAGGATCTGCTCCGCCGCCGTCTCGCCGAGTCCGACCACGTCCTCGACCGCTACTCGATCCTGTCGCTGCCCGTGCAAGTGCAGCAGCATCTCCGGCTGCTGGTGCTGGTGCCCCTGGGCGCGCTGGTGATGACGCTGCTCCGTAGCGTCGTGGGAATCCGAACCTTCGGCACGTTCATGCCCATGTTGATCGCGCTCGCGATGACCGCAACCGGGCTGGCGGTCGGGTCTGCCGTCTTCGTGCTGCTGATCGGCCTCGCGCTGCTGTCCCGACTGCTGATCCGGCCCTTCTACCTCCTCCTCGTCGCCCGGGTTGCGTTCACGCTGACGTTGGTGATCCTGCTCATGGTGATGCTCATCGTCGCTGGCGATCGCCTGGGGCTCGCCCTCGGTGGCGTGACGGCGTTTCCCTTCGTGATCATGACCATGATCGTGGAGCGCATCAACGTGAGCTTGGACGAGGAGGGCCTGGGCAACACGCTGCGGCGTCTCGGCGCGACCGTGCTCGCCATCTACATCACGTACGCGGTGATTCATGCCGGGGCTCTGCAGACGCTGTTCCTTGTTTTTCCCGAGCTGCTTCTCGTGATCCTCGGGCTGCTCATCGCCGTCGGTCGCTACACCGGCTACCGGCTGACCGAGCTGTTGCGCTTTCGCGCCTTCGCCGCGGCGGCCTCGTCCCATGTCGGCGTCGGCGCGCTGCCGGGAGAGCTCACGGGGGGCAAGGGCCGGTGAGTCTCCTCGTCACCTATCGGATGCTGCGGCGCCTCGGGGTCCTCGGCATGAACCAACGCAACGCCGAGTTCGTGCTGCCCAACAACCCACGGCGGAACTATCCGCGAGTGGACGACAAGCTGCGCACCAAGCGGCTCGCCGCCGCGGCCGGGATTCCCGTACCGGCGCTGCTCGGGGTGGTGGCCTTCGACCACGAGCTGCGGGATCTGCCGCGCGTGCTCGACGGCCTCACGCAGTTCGTGCTGAAGCCGGCGCGCGGTTCCCAGGGAAACGGTATCGTGGTGGTGACCGGCGTGGAGAACGGCGCGTACCGCCGGCCGTCGGGGCGGGTGCTCTCGTTCCCGCAGCTGCGCCAGCACGTTTCGAGCACGATCGCCGGGGTGTTCTCGCTGAGCGGCGAAGTGGACACGTGTCTGGTCGAGGACCGGGTGATCGCGCACCCCGCCTTCGAGAACCTGACGCGCCTGGGAATCCCGGACGTCCGCGTGATCGTCTACCGTGGCGTGCCGGTGATGGCGATGTGCCGCTTGCCGACGATGGCCTCCGACGGACGCGCCAACCTGCACCAAGGGGCCATCGCGGCGGCGCTCGACCTCGCCACCGGGCGGATCGTGAACGCGGCGCACCGCAATCGGCCGCTCACGCACCACGTCGACACCGAGGCGCCCATCGTCGGCTTCGAGGTCCCGCACTGGGACGGGGTGGTGTCGCTCGCCGCGCGGGCGAGCGCCGTGAGCGGGCTCGGCTACATCGGTGTGGACGTGGTGATCGACGCGCTGCGCGGCCCGGTGCTTCTCGAGCTGAACGCGCGCCCCGGCCTTGCCATCCAGGTGGCCCACCTCGAGGGGCTCCTGCCCCGGCTACGGGCCGTCGAGGCGCTCGGCGATACCACGCATATGGAGTGGGAGGAACGATGCGCGATCGCGCGTCGACTCTTCGCACGGCCGCTGCACTGACGGCCGTCGTCGGCCTCGGCACGGGGCTCGGCCTGCCGGCCACCGCGCGCGCCCGGGTGCAGCCGCGACGGTGGGAGGTGACGGTCGCGGTCCGCGTCGAAGGCGAGACGAAGAAGCCGGTGACGGTGCGGCTCGCCCTGCCACTGCCGGAATCCGTCCGCGAGGTGAGCGATCTCGAGATTGCCCCGAGAGGCCTGTCGCCGGAGGTGGTCGGCGGCGGGGAGGCGCCGCACGTGACGTTCTCCGGCTCTGTCCGCAAGCCGCGGCGGATCGCCGTCGCCTACGTGGTCGAGACCACGCGCCCGTCGCGCCCGTTTCCCCAGATCCTTCCGGTTGCCGACCCGGCACCCGAGATCGTGCCGTACCTGGCGCCGGCCCGTCTCTTCCAGTCGCGCTCGATCCTGGTGCGCGAGTTTCTCGAGACCCACGTCGGACCCAAAGTGACCGCAGGCGGCGCGAATCTCTTCCAGGCGATCCTCGAAGCCACGCGGCAGGAGCTCGCCTGGCGTGGCGATGGCAGGAGCCTCGCCCTCGACGTGATTCGCCGCCGACAGGGGAAGCGTATCGGCATCGAGCGGGCCTTCGTCACTTTCCTCCGCTGCGCGCGCATTCCGGCCCGGTTCGTCGAAGGGGTGAACCTGGCAAGCGCCACACGACGCAAGCGCGTGTTCTGGACCGAGGTCTGGGCGGACGGCGCGTGGTGGCCCGTCAGCGCGTCGCGCGGCTGGGTCGGCAACCTGCCGCCATCCTACGTCGGGCTCGCGCGCGACGGCGATCGCGTGGTCGTGGTGGACGGCCCGGCGGCGGCCGCGTACGTGGTGACCGCCCATCCCGTGCGCGAGGAGACGGGAGACGGCACATGATCGGCCGGCGACGCGCGCATCGATCCGCGATCGCGGTTCTCGGGCTCGTGCTCGGCTACCTGCCCGTCGCCGACGCCGGCGCTGCGCCATCCGGCACCGCCCACGTGGTGCCGGCGGAGGACACCGCGCTCGCGTTGCTGCTTCTGGCGGCGCGCGGCTCGAGCGAGCCGGTGCTGCTGTTCGACCCGAGCGATCGCGGCGGGTTCGACCGCTTCCGATCCGAATGGCGCGGCGCTACGCGGTGCATCCATCGCGCCGGCACGAGCGCTGGGATTGCCGCCCTGCTGCGCGAGGTGACCGGCGGTGCGTGTGTGGTCGTCGACGACCTCGTGGTGCTGGCCCGTGCGCTCTGGCCCGACGCCACCAGCGCCATCGTCACGACCGAGGCGAACTACAAGTGGATGCTGCGGTCCGCCGCCCTCGCCGGCGCCACCGGCAGCGCGCTGCTTCCGCTCGGCGAGGCGGGGGGCCGTGACGACCTCACGATGATCGGAGGATGGCGGCTCGGCGCCATCTACGTCACCCGCCCCGCGCTCGAGTGGGCGGAGGCGGCGCGGGCCGTGGCGTCCGCTGTCGTGGAGCTGCCCTCGGCGGACGCGTTCACCACCACCTATCTCCGGGCGCTCAAGTCGCGCCCCACCGCCGTCGTCATCACCAACCCCCTCGACCGCCGGAGCCTCTTCTCCCCTTCGTCCCTGTCCCTGCTCGCGCCGCTGGTGAGCGCCGTGCATCGCGCGCCGCTCTTCCTGGTGGAGGACGCGCCGCCGGAGAACATCGAGCAGGCCACGCTCGCGTTCATCGAGCGTCACGCGCTGTCTCCGTCTCATGTGATCCTCGTCGGCGACGAGCTGGCGCTGCGCAGCCACCGCGTTGCGGATCCGGTGCTCGCGGCGGGGGGGCCGGAGGCGCGCGGCGGCGGGACCGACGTGCGGGTGGAGCTGTTTTCCGACATCGATCGCGACGAGCCGCAGGCCCTCGCGGTCGGCCGCATCGTCGGGGAGGGAGCGGGGCAGGCGAGCGCCACGCTCGCGCGTCAGTACCACCTGCCGCGTGGCGCGCCGGCGCGACCGGTGCTCTTCTTCACCAACGCCGACGGCATCTTTCCGCTCGGCGAGACGATCTCGCGAACCACCGCCGCCGAGCTGCGCAACGTCGGAGTGGCGGTAAAGGGCTACTACGGCGAGAAGATCTCCCACGCCCTCATCCAGCGGTCGCTCACGGCCACCGATGTGCTCGTCTGGGAGGGACACGCGCGCGATCTCACGCTCGAGGAGCAGGGCGGCATCGCCGCCAAGGGCGCGCCCGCTCTCGTGGTGCTCCAGGGCTGCTACACCTTCGATCGCTCCGATCCGTTCATCTTGATGGACAAGGGCACGATCGCCATCGTCGGCACGTCGACGGCCATCTACAGCGCTCCGGGATCGGCACTGGCACGGGCGTTCTTCGACGCGCTGCTCTACGAGAACGCCGACCTCGGCACCGCCACCCGCAATGCCCGAAACTTTCTCCTGGCGCTCACGCATCTCCAGCGGGCGCGCAAGCACGCGGACTGGCGCAAGACGTACCGCGCGGCGCTGGCGTTTGCGCTGTGGGGCGACCCGACGCTGCGACCCGGTCTCGGGACGGTCGAGCCGAAGCTTGCGCCGATGACGTGGGCGCGAGATGAAAACGGCCTCACCCTGGCCATCCCGGCACGTGGCCTCGAGCGTGTCGTCGTCGGCCCCTACGTGGCCGAACCGCCCCCGCGCAGCATGCTGAGCGGGCTTCTGCTGCGCGAGGCGGGCACGGAACGACGCCGGGTCAAAGAGCTGTTCTTCACCGCGCAGCAAGTGGACGACGACCTGCGCGCCGTGTGCGCGCCGCGCCCGGGATGGGACGTCGTCTCGCTGTTCGCGCCACGTACGCGCACGCTCTTCGTCCTCGCGCGGCCGGACTGGAAGGTCATGGAGCAGCCGGGTCCGGGTGGGACGTTCACCTTCCCGCTGGCACGGGAGGCGGGCGACTGTCCGCCTCTCCTGCCGGAGCCGACGACATGAGGCGAGAGATCGGGACGGGTCGGCGCGCCGGTGGCGGGCGGCGGAACGCGCAATCACTGAAACGGCATCTCGGGATCACCACGCTCTGTCTCGTGGCGCTGCTCGGCTCATCGCAGGCAGCCGATGAGCGCCGGTCGGTGGGGCCGGTCGAGGAATCGCCAGCCGCGTGGGGGGCGATGCAGATCCTGGGCGAGCAGGTCGGTCCCGGGGAGACGCGGGAGGTGGTCTTTCTCACGAGCGAGTCGTTTCAAGCGCTGTCGGTGAAGAGCCCGGTCGTCGTCGTGCGCGGCGCGGAGCCGGGTCCCACGTTCTGCATGACCGCCGCGGTCCACGGTGACGAGCTCAATGGTGTCGAGATCGTCCGGCGGGTGCTCGAGCGCACGGCGGCGGCGGAGCTGCGCGGGACCGTCATTGGCGTCCCCATTGTCAACATGCTCGGCTTCGAGCGCAGCTCGCGCTACCTTCCCGACCGGCGCGATCTCAATCGCTACTTCCCCGGACAGGCGAGCGGGAGCTCGGCCTCGCGCATCGCGCACGCGTTCTTCGAAGCGATCGTGCGGCGGTGCGATGCGCTCGTCGACCTGCACACCGGCTCGTTGCATCGCGCCAACCTGCCACAGATCCGGGCGGACCTCCTGAATCCGCGCGTCGCCACCCTCGCCAAGGCCTTCGGCGTCGAGGTCATCGTGCACCACGTCGGTGGCGTCGGCACGCTGCGGCGCGCCGCGACCGACGCCGGCATTCCGACCATCATCTACGAGGCCGGCGAGCCGATGCGATTCCAGGAGGACGAGATCAAGCGCGGGGCTACGGGCATTCGCAACCTCCTGGTCGCGCTCGGGCTGCAGGACGGCACGCCGGCGCCGCCCGGCCCGCAATCGATCTTCTACGACGCGCACTGGATCCGGGTCGACAACGGCGGCATCCTCGTGTCGGACGTGCGTCTCGGGGATTGGGTGGACGAGGGGAAGGTTCTCGGCGCCATCACCGATCCGATGGGGCGAGATCGCTCGCAGATCTTCTCGCCGTATCGCGGGCGCGTCATCGGTGTCGCGCTCGCGCCCGTCGTCATCCCCGGCGTCGCCGCCTATCACATCGGTCTCGAGCGACCGCTGCGGGGCGGGACGGGGGAGACGCCGCCGCCCGAGTACGTCGAGCCGGAGGACGAGCGCCCGGAGTGACGGCAGGCATCGGGTTGCGCAAGGTCCGGGTGCTCACCTGGCCCGCGCCCGGGCGAGCAGGGAGAGCGTAGTCATGCGCCGCGTGCTTCTATCTGGCACCACGCTGCTGCTGAGCGTGGCGCTCTCGCTCGGCGCAGCGGAGCTCTTGCTTCGCGTCACCGGCCGAATGCCGATCCGATCGCCTCTCGCGCTACTGCCGCGAGCCGTCATCCACGAGCCCGATCCCTCCCTCGGCTGGCGGAACAAACCCGGGGCCTTCGTGTGGCCGGGATCGCCGGGCGACATCCGCCTGACGTTCTGGCAAGGCGGCCGGCGTGCCACGGCGCCGGCGGATCACGACGAACGGCCCGACGTCGTGATCCTCGGCTGCTCGATCACGCAGGGATGGGCCGTCAGCGACGACGAGACCTATGCATGGAAGCTCCAGGAACAGTTTCCAGAGCTGCGCGTCGTCAACCTGGGGACCGCGGGCTATGGCACGTACCAGTCGCTCCTTGCCTTCGAACGTTACCTGACCGAGACGGCCGACATGCCGCGGCTCGTCATCTACGGCTTCGGGGATTTCCATGAGATGCGCAACGTGGCCTCCTCCGGGTGGCTGCGGAGCCTTACGGCAAACTCCGACGTCACCGACGTGAAGGTGCCGTTCGCGTTGCTGGGGACTGACGGTGCCTTGCTGCGGTATATGCCGGAGACACCCCATGCGTGGCCGCTCAGGGGCCATCTCGCCAGCGTGGCCTTTCTCGAGACGAACTACACGGACTTTCGTACGCGCGACAGGACGCGAGCGCAGCGCCAGGTGACGGAGTCCCTCCTGGTCGAGCTCGACCGCCGTGCACGCGAGCGCGGTGCTCGTTTGCTCGTTGCGCTCATCGCCATGCTCCACCCCCAGGCGACGGAGCACTATGCCGCCTTCTTGGAGCGCCATCAGACCGCCGTCGTGAACTGCGTGCACCCGCAGTTCTTCGACCCGCATATGAAGGTTCGGAAGTACGGCCATCCGAACGCGAGATTGAACGCCCACTGGGCGACCTGCATCGGCGAGGCGATGCGGCGCATGGGCCTTCCCGAGTCCGCCGACCGCGCGCCGAGTCCGTAGTCTGCGTGCAACGATGGGGTTGCGGAGCGCATGCCGCGACCCGGGCAGATCGACGGGTTGTCCCGCTCACTCCGCTTCGAGGGTGCGCGCCCGGGCCCGAAGCGCTGCCGCTAGCGCATCATGAACGCCCGGCTCGACCACCAGCAGATTGTCGAGCTCGTCCGGGTCACGGCTGAGATCGTAGAGCTCCTCGAACGAGCCGCCCGACCAGACGTCGGAGGAGCGCACGTACTTGTGCGTGAGGGTCCGGACCCCGATGTAGTCGGGCGGCCCCGGAAACACCGGCGTTTTGTACTCGAGCAAGAAGTCCTGCCGCCAGGGGACGCTCGAGCCGTCGAGGAACGGAACGAGGCTCCGGCCCGCCATCGGTGGAAGTCGCACACCGGCGAGGTCGAGCGTCGTCGCGGCCAGATCGATGTTGAGGACGAGATGATCATCGGTACGGGCGGACCGGGCTCGATTCGGGGCGTGAATGAGAAGTGGCACACGGATCGAGGGCTCGTACGCCAGCAGCTTCTGAATGTAGTGGTGGTCTCCAAGCAGGTAGCCGTTGTCGGTCGTGAAGATCACGACGCTGTTGTCCTCGCAGCCGATGGCTTCGATCGCATCCAGGATCGCGCCCACCGCTTCGTCTACTGCCAGCAGAGATTCGAGCCGCTTCCGGTGATAGTCTTGCACGAACGCCTGGCGACCGGGCGACAGCGGGGATGTCCGCTGTAGCCACTTTGGCTTGTCCGTCATGTCGGCTTCCAGATACGCACCGCCCGTATAAGGAGGAACGCTGGCGAGCAGCCCGCGGTGGCGCGGCGCCGGTATGACGTCTCCTCGCTCGCCCACATGCGGGGCGATCGGTGCAAAGAGGAGAAAGAACGGCCGCTCGGCATTCTCACGAATGAAGGCCACGGCGCGCTGTCGAAGCTCGTCGGTCGAATACGCTTGCCCTGCCACGATCGTTCCGTTGTCGTTGTACCGTGCCAAAGCCGCACTGTACTTGCAGGCCGTGCACGTGAACCATTCGTCCCAACCCGGTGGTATGGTCGGCGCCAGCTTGTTGTTGCCGGTCATGTACTTTCCGAGCAGCGCGGTTCGATAGCCGGACGCCTTGAGCCACACCGCGAGCGTATGCGCGTCTCCGCCGCTTTGGTGGAACCCGACTGCCGGCAACACGGGGCCCACGGCTGGGTCGAGGTTGCCCATGTCGATGTCGTTCAGGTACCGGCCCGTGAGGATGCTCGCGCGCGACGGACAGCACTGCGACGTCGGAACGAATGCGTTCCTGAACCGTACCGCGCTGGTGGCCAGCCGGCCACTGACGACCGGCATGTGCTCCAGCGAGTCATATCGCTGATCGTCCGTCAGGACGATGATGATGTTCGGCGGTCGTCTGGTCAGGTGGTGGATGACACGCGGTGCGACGGAGGCGAGCGCCGTCACCGTGAGGAACGCAGCCACCAGGGCGAGCCGTGGCATCATGCTCCGTCTGCCTGACCACCGGACACGCTCATGATCGCGACGGAGGCCTGGCGGCTCGACGCTGTCATACCGTAGCGTAACAGTTGACGGCAAGCATTCCTGCTCGCGGTTTCCACGCGGCGTGCGACGGCTTGCACCGCCTTCGGCGGGCGCCGACGCCGCACCTTTCGTTGACGCGCTCGACTCGGTGATGCATCGTCCGGCCCCGTGCGGATCCGAAGGCAGCTGGTCGCAGCCGGGCTGGTGATGCTGGCAGCCCACGGCTGCTCACGCCCCGTGAAGCCGCAGCGTATCATCCTCGTGGTGGTCGACACCCTGCGGCGCGACGCGCTTTCCTGCTACGACCCGTCGCGCACGACCCCGCACACGCAGGCGCTCGCGGATCGCGGCCGGGCGTTTAACAACGCGGCCGCCGCCTTCCACCAAACGTCCATGTCGATGGCAAGTCTGTTCTCGGGTCGCACGCCGAGCATCGCCTCCGGTAACGCGGACGAAGCCCTCGAGTGGACGGGGAGGACGTGGTGTGGTCTGGCGCGCTTCGCCCGATCGGACTCGGAGCATGCTTGCGTGCCCACGGGCGTGCCGCTGCTCGCCGAGACGCTTGCCGCTGCCGGCTACGCAACCGCCGGCATCGCGTCGAATGCGCTCCTGTTCGCGCCCGCCGGCTACGAGCGCGGCTTTCAAGACTGGATCGAGGTGGGACGCCGCGGCGCGCCGCGCGACGGCGCCGCCGTCAATCGCGCGGTCGCCGACTGGCTCGGCCGCCGGCCGAGCGACGGCTTTTTCCTCTACGTGCACTACATGGACGCGCACGATTGGGTCGTCGAGAAGGCGCCGCCGCAGGAGACGCCCCCGGCCCAGCGTGAGCGCTATCAGAACGCGGTTGCCGCGGCGGACGCGGCCGTGGGCGAGCTCATGGGCATGCTCGATCGTGACGGGCTACTGCACGATGCCGTCGTCGTGCTCACCGCCGACCACGGCGAATCGCTCCGCGAGGACACTCATCTGTTTCGTGCCAATCCCCAGCACATCGGCAATCCGTCGTTCGAGCCCGTGCTGAGCGTGCCGCTGGTGGTGGCGCCAGCCGTCGTCGAGGACCACGGCCGGATGATCCGGACGGACGACGTGACCCGGATGATCGAACGGCTGGCCGGCGTGCCCGGTGCGCCGGCGACGGCGGATCTCCGCCCAGAAGAGCTGTTTCTCACCGAAATCTACTACCGGAGCTATCGCGACGGTCGCTGGAAGAGCCTCTGGCCGAGACCCTCGGCGTCGATCTTCCGGCGCCCGCGATCGGACTTCGTGCCCCGAGACGCGACGGCACCGATCCTCTTCGACTTGAAGGCCGACCCCGGGGAGCGGCACGACGTCGCCGCCGAAAATGGGAACCTCGTGGCCGCTCATCAAGCGCGCATCGCCGAGCTTGAGCGCGCGCTCGCCGCTCCCGAGGCACGTCCCGGCACGTTGTCTCCGGACGATCGCGAGCGGTTACGCGCGCTGGGCTACCTGGAGTGACACACCGCCCGTCTTCTGTTCTTGGCGAATCCGGCGCGTCAGATCGGGCCTCGGCATCGACAGTGTCTTTTCCGGCGGTGGCGACTGTGGTAGCGAAGGACGTGAGGGAGGTCCGCCATACCTGCGGGATTCTGACTCCCTCGTGTTCATGAACTTGCGCCAGTCATACGTTGCCGCGTCGCTCCGGAGTCCCGAGGCGCGAGCGGCGGCGATGATCACGGCAGGCGTGGCGCTGGTCATTGGCGCCCTCGCGCGCGTGCCGCTGCGCGGCGACGTCGTCGTCGATCTGCGCGAGGGAGACCGCGTCGGGGGACTCCGGCAGGTGACGGTCATTGGCTTCTGGGTCCCGACGGCGGATGGACGCGAGACGCGGGGCCCGCGGGCGCGGGTGATCTTCAACCGGCCGTTGCCCGCCACGTTCGAGCTTCGCATCGCCGCGCGCTCGGTCCATCCGGAAGAGATTCCGGTCGAGATTCACGTCGGTGACGCGGTGTCCCGCGCGGTGTTCGGTCGCGCTCTCGCCGATGCGGCGGTCGCCATCGACAATCGAGCCCGGGCGCGGGAGGTTACGCTCGTGCTCCCCGCGGACGCGACGCTCACCGTCCAGACGGTGGCGGTGCGATCCGTGGCGGAGGGCTGAAGCTGCATCCCATGACGACCGAGACCGCCACCCCGCTCGTCGAGCGCGATCGCCTCCGATTCTTCTCGCTGCTGATCGCCGTCACCCTGCTGCCGTACATCCTCTTCCCGCTGGCGACGCACGTGGTCCCCGATCACCCGAACGTACACCTGCTGATGCTCACGGTGCTCTTCCTGGGCTCCGCGGGGCACATCGGTTCGAGCTTCTTCTTCTACGGGGACCAGCAGGTACGTGCATTCATGTTTCCCGGGCAGTGGGCCCGCTATCTCGTCGTGCCGGCGCTCGCCTCCGGCGTCATGGCCCTCATCCTCTTCATCGACAGCGATCCGATGCGCTCCTACGCCTTGGTGGGATTCTGGATGTGGCAGGTGCATCACTTCACGCGCCAGAACCACGGCATCCTGGCCTTCGCCAGCCGCGCGGATGGCGTACCGGTCGATCCGAAGGAGAAGCTCGCGATCACGCTGACGGACATCGCGGCGATCCTGGCCACGATCGCGTTCGTCACGCCGTATCGTAACACGGCGCTCGATGTGTACGGATGGCAGCTGCACACCACCGGGCTCGCAGTGTTTGCCTGTGCCTGGATCGTCTATCTCACGACACGTCCTCTTCGTCGCTTTCGCACGACGCCGTGGCGCGAGAGCCTCGTGACCGCGCTCATGGTGTTCTACGTGCCGCTGTTCATCTTTCATGACGCCTTCTCCGCGGTGTACATCTACCTCACCGCGCATGGGCTGCAGTACTTGATCTTCATGTACTTCGTCTCCCAGGTGCCGGTGGCGACGCGGGGCTTCGCCGTCGCGCGGCTCGCTCTGCTCACGGCGTTCGGCGGCGGGCTGATCATGCTGCTCAAACGGCAGCAGCTCTGGGGCGACCTCGCGCCGACGTTTCTCGGCCTCGCCTACGGCATCACGATCTGGCATTTTCTCCTCGACGCGGGCTTGTGGCGGCTGAGCGAGCCGTTTCAACGATCCTACATGGCGCAGCGGTTCGGATTCCTGCGGGCCGGGTCGCGCCCGATGCATGACGGTCGCGAGCCACACGGAGTCCAGGCGCCCGCCGCGTGATCCGTCCTTTTTCCAGCACCATGACCAAAGCTCCGTTCCGCTTGTTCACGCTCGGGTTCCTCACGCTGTTCCTGGAGCTCGTGCTGATTCGCTACCTGGCGGGAACCATCTGGAACCTCGGGTTCTTCCCCAACCTCGTGCTGCTCGGAGTCTTCCTCGGCATGGGCACGGGGTTCGTCGGCCACCAGTTCCTGTCACGTAGCGCCGCCGAACGGTCGTTAGCGGCCGTCCCGGTGGCGTTGCTGGCGCTGGTGCTGCTCGTGCGGTTTCTGCATCCCAGCGTCCCGGGCTTCGATCGGGAATCGGGGGAGATCGGCGGCGAGGTCTTCTTCACCGCGACCGACGCGGGCCAGGGCTCCATCAACTATCTGCTGTTTCCTCTGTGGCTCGGCGCCGTGGTGGCCGTGTTCGCCATGATCTCGGTGTACACGGCGAAGCTTTTTCGCGAGTTCGCCCCGCTGCGCGCATACACCCTGGACATCGGCGGCTCGTGCTGCGGGATCCTCACGTTCATGCTGCTCAGCTGGGGGCAGATCCCGGCGTTCGCGTGGTTCTTGCTGACGATCCCGCTCCTGATCGTCGCTGGGACGTTGCGCCTGCCGGCCGCGGCCATGACCGCGATGACGGTCGGCCTCGCGGCGTGGCTGGTGTACGCCCAGGACACCCGGCTGTTGAGCGCGCCGCACCACGAGGGTGAGCTGCTCGTCACGTGGTCGCCGTATCAGAAGGTCGAGTTCGCCGGCGGTGGCGAGGGAGCGCCCTTCATCTACGTCAACGGCATCCGTCATCAGGCGCTGCACAAGGCCGAGGACATTCGCCGGACATTCTACCAGACGCCCTACGATGCGCGTCGCGCCCAACCCGGACGCCGTCCGTACGGGCGGGTGCTCGTGATCGGCGCCGGCTGCGGGAACGACGTGGCCGGCGCCCTCATGAACCAGGCCACGGAGGTCGATGCGGTGGAGATCGATCCAGTGATCGCTGCGCTGGGCCGACGCTTCCATCCCGCGGCTCCTTACGCCGATCCACGGGTGCGGCTGCGGATCGGCGACGGGCGTGCCTTTCTCACCAACGCGGATGGGCCGTACGACCTCATCATCTTCGCGCTCACCGACTCCCTCGTGAAGGTGAGCGCGATGGCGCAGCTCCGCCTCGAGAACTACATCTTCACCCGCGAGGCGATCGCGCGCGCGTTCGAGCTGCTGGCGCCGGACGGCACGCTGGTTTTTTACAACTACTACCGCCGCCCCTGGGTCCTGGCCAAGCTCGAGCAGGCCATTCGCGAGACCACGAGCCGTGAGCCCGTCCGCCTCATCTCGGGGGGCAGCTTCGCCCTCGTCGTCGTCGATCGGGCGGTCGGCGAGCGCCCGGCGGGTTCGGAGACAGCGGCGCCGCCGCCCAGCACGGACCTCCGGCCCGCGACCGACGACTGGCCCTTTCCCTATCTGCAGCAACGCGGGCTGCCGCGCATCTACGTCTGGGCCATGATCACGGTGTGCGTCTACGTCGGCGCGCTGCTTCTCCTCGTCGAGACGGCCCGCGAGGCGCCGAACAGAACCCCGAGTCGCGGTCAGCTCTCCGTCAAGCTGGCGTTCGCGCTCATGGGTGTCGCCTTCCTGCTGCTCGAGGCCAAGAGCGTCATCCAGTTCAGCCTGCTGTTCGGGACGACGTGGCTCAACAACTCCCTCGTCTTTCTCGCCGTCCTCGTGCTGGTGCTGGCCGGGAACTGGACGGCGCAGGCGATCCGCGGGCGATGGCTCCCGTGGGGGACGTTTGCCCTCTTGCTCGTGAGCACGCTTGCCACCCTCGTCTATCCGCTCGGGAACTTGCTCTACGTCGAGAACGGCCTGCTCCGGTTCATCGCCGCGAGTCTGCTGACGTTTGCGCCCGTCTTCTTCGCCAACGTGCTGTTCAGCACCGCATTCCGCGACCAGGTCGTCGCGGAGCAGATGTTCGGGTGGAACCTCTTCGGCGCGACGATCGGCGGCGCGCTCGAGTATGTGAGCATGGCGCTCGGCTACAGCGCGCTCGCCGTGGTCGTCGCCGCCGCCTACGCGGCGGCGTTCGCGCTGCTCCTTGCCGGCGGCGTGGGGGCCACTCGCCAGCTCGCACCGGCCCTGCTCGGCGCGCCCACCCGCCCCCGCGAGCATCTTCACCCGACGCGCTGATCCGGCCCTTGGAGTCTGTCACCCTAGAGCGCGACGTGCGTACCGTAGACCATCGATCGCGACCTGCACGAGTATGCAGAGCGCCACCAGGTGGAAGATTCCCAAGTACGTCATCCCTCCCTTCGCGTAGACCAGGACGGCGGGGAGGCTGAGGGGTAGTGAGAAGAGGAGCAACTTCAGCAGCAGGCGATCGCGGTGGAATGCGGCGGCGACGAGCGCCGGTAGGACGATCCATCCGCTGAGCGGCCATTCGCTCCGCCACGGCCCGACGGCCAGGGTGAGCGGGGTGGTATCGGAGAGGACGGCCAGGACGCGCCGGCCGAGGATCCCGAGATACCAGCGGGGGTCGTTGCGGATGTCGTGGAGCACCTTTTCTTTCAGGACGATCGTGTACTCCGGAAGATCCTCGGGCTTGATGCGGTAAAAGTGCCCCGGCTCGTAGAATTCGTTGAAATAGTACCCCTTGCTGTAAGTCACGGGGAGCCGGTACCGCGCGCGGAGGATCGGCGTCGCATAGCGATAGGCGCTCTGGTCGTGCCAGGCGTAGCCATAGCGCGTGTCGAAGTCACCGAGGCCCAGAAAGAGGTTGTGCCACACGACGTGATGGCGCACCCGGATGCCGCGGTAGGGATTCCCACCGGCGCGTTCCACGAATACCTGGGCCTCCGAGAACTTCCGGTCGAGGTAGTGCGCCAGCCCCTGGGAGGCGAGAACGTACGTCGCGGCGAACACCGCGATGGCGAGCAGGCGTGTCGCGAGCGGCGAGCGCCGCGCACCGAGGTAGACGGCGGGAACCAGGGCTCCGACGAGAATCGCCTCGGTGCGGATCTCCCGGGCGAGCGCGAGTAGCGCGCCGGTGAACACGGCGATGCCCCACGCCCAGCGCTCGATCCCGACGCGTCCGGTCATGAAGCGCAGGTGGAGCGCGAGGACGAGCAGCGTGACTGACACCGGCAGCGAGAACACGTTTTCCCGCGCGTAGGCCTCGAAGAGCTGGAATGGGTTCGAGCCGACGAGCAGGACGAGGAGCAGCCCAAGCAGGGCATGGCCCTCCGCCGTGAAGGCCACCCAGACGGCGATCAGGCCCACAACGAAGAACAGCGCGTTGAACGGCAACACGCTCGGCTCATTCGCACTCCAGCCGAGCAGCGTAGCCGGCACGAACATGAAAATCTTCCCGAGGTCGCCGCAGCGCACTGCGCAAGATCGGTTGAAGTCCATGATCAGGGTGTTGCCGTGCTCGGCGACGAACCGACGGGCCCCCTCGGCGTCGCCGGGCAGCGGATCGTAGCGACTGGTCGCCACCGGGAACTGGCCGAAATGGTGATAAAAATAGTAGAGACCGGAGAAGCCCTCGCACAACCCTGCGCTGGCGCCCATCCTATACTGATACCAGAGCCATCCGTGCAACGCGTACGGCGCCACAGGTTGGACACCGGCGCTTCTCATCGCATACCGGGCATATCGGCCCTGGAACCACTCGCCGACCTGGCGCGGCCACTGCCGCATGTGCCACGCGAGCGAGCCCTGCCACAGCACGACCAGCGCGGCGACCGCGAGCGTGGACCGCACGCCGAGACCCGTGGCGGTCCTCCCGGGCGTCCCCGGCCGCGCACCGTCCATGATGCACGGCAGGGAAGGGCATCGCCTCCGTGAAGTCAAGCGCGGGCAGGCCCGATCTTCCGGCTTTCCTGGCTGGGTCCGCTCGGGGTATGCTCCGGCCGTCCATGGCCACACGCGAGCTCTCCGTCATCACCCCGTGCCTCAACGAGGAGTTCAACGCCGACGAGCTCGCGCGGCGTGTCCTCGCCACGTTCGAGCGCGGCGGCCTCGACGGCGAGCTCATCCTCGTGGACGACGGCAGCACCGACGGGACCGGGCGCGCGATCGACGCGCTGGCGGCCGGCCATCCGGGCCGCGTGGTTGCACTGCATCACCCGACGAACCGCGGCATCGCGGAGGCGTGGCGGACGGGTCTGGCGGCGGCGGGCGGAGCGCTCGCGGCCATCATCGACGCCGATCTGCAGTACCAGCCGGAGGACCTGCTCCGTCTCCATCGCGCGCTGCTCGAGCACAGCGTCGACCTCGTCCAGGGCTGGCGGAGCCCCATCGGCCGCGACCGCGGGCCGCGCTATCGGCTCTCGCGCGGCTTCAACGTGCTGCTGAACGTCACCTTCGGGATGCGGTTGCGCGACAATAAGAGCGGTTTCGTGCTGTGCGCGCGTGAGGTGCTCGAGGATCTGCTCACCTACCGCGGGCGCTACCACTACTGGCAGTCCTTCATCATGGTCGCCGCCCACGCCAAGGGATACTCCTACCGCGAGGTCGAGACGCTCTTCGAGCGGCGGCGGCAGAACAAGAGCTTCCTCGACGGCATGGCATACCGCGCTGCGGCGCGCTCATTCGTGGATCTCGCCCGAGCGGCGTGGGAGTACCGGACCCACCCGCGCCCGCGTGATCTGTCGGAGCCGTTCCTGCGCCGCCACCCGATCCCGATACACTCGACCTCCCGTCCGCCGCTCCGCCGGTTGCAGTGGCGGGTCTATCTCGCGTCCTTCGAGTCGACGCACTGGCTGCTGACCCGCGACGTCGAGCGCTACTACGAGACGTTGGACCGTACGCAGTGGCTCGGCGCCGACCAGATGCGCGAGCTGCAGGATGAGAAGCTGCGACGGCTCGTGCGGCACGCCTACCGGAACGTGCCCTACTACCGGGCGCGCATGCAGGCCACGCGGGTGCAGCCCGGGGACATCCGTGGGCAGGCGGATTTGCACAAGCTACCGCTCCTCACCAAGGACGACATCCGCCGGCATCTCTACTTCGACATCCTGAGCGAGAATCACGACAAATCGCGTATGTTGCGTGTCGCAACCAGCGGCTCGACCGGCGAGCCGTTCTCCTGCTACGTCGACCGCGCCCAGCTCGAGTTCCGCTGGGCGGCGACGCTCCGGGCCCAGGAGTGGACCGGCTATCGGTTCGGTGACCGTTGCGTGCGGCTCTGGCACCAGACGCTGGGGATGAGCCGGGCGCAGGCGCGCAAGGAGCGGCTCGACGCCTTCCTGCAGCGGCGGCGGTTCGTCCCCGTGTTCGAGATGAGCGACGCGCGGCTGGCGGAGATCGCACAGGCGATCGCCTCTTGGCGGCCCGTGCTGCTCGATGGGTACGCCGAGGCCCTCGACCTCCTCGCGCGCTACCTCAAGAGTCGCGGTGGGGTCGTGCTGCGTCCGCGGGCGATCATGAGCAGCGCGCAGATGCTCCCGGGACCGAGCCGGGCGCTCATCGAAGCGGTGTTCGGGTGTCCCGTGTTCGACAAGTACGGGGCCCGGGAGTTCTCCGGCATCGCGTACGAGTGCACGGCGCACACCGGCCACCACGTGGTCGCCGAGGGTTACGTGGTGGAGATGCTGCGCAACGGCAAACCGGTCGCCCCCGGGGAGGTCGGCGAGATCGTGATCACCGACCTCAACAATTACTGCCTGCCCTTCCTCCGCTACCGGCTGGGCGACCTCGGCGTCGCGGTCGATCCGGCCTTCGCCTGTCCGTGCGGGCGGGGGCTACCCCTCATCGGCGAGATCGAGGGTCGCGTCCAGTCCATCATCCGCGGCACGGACGGCCAGTACCTGCCCGGCACGTTCTTTGCCCACTACCTGAAGGACTTCGATCACGCGATCCAACGCTACCAGGTGATCCAGGAGGTCCCTGGTAGGATCACCTTCCGTGTGGTGAAGGGCGGCCGCTACTCCGATGACGTGTTGCAGGAGGTGCTGGCGACCTTCCGCGGCTACCTCGGGCAGCGATTGCGCATCGACGTGGAGTTCGTGGATGGCATCGAAATGGTCCGCACCGGCAAGTACCTGGCGACGGTGTCGCGCCTTCCGGTCGACTTCCAGAGAGACGCCCCGGCACGGCTCCAGGTGGCGGGGTGATGGCACGAGGCCGGGCCGACGTTCCCATGCCGACCAGCGCCGTTGCGGTCGAGGAGCTGAACGACCGGCTGGCGGCGGAGCACCCGATCGATGACTACTATGCGCGCTCGCCGGCTCCGGTACGCTGGATCGAGGCGCGGCGCCTGCGGATCATCAGCGACCTGGTTGCTGCATCCCCCGGGTGCCGGCTGCTCGAGGTCGGCTGCGGCGGCGGTCACGTGCTCCGCATGTTCCCGCAGGCTCGGCTCACGGCGGTGGACGTCTCCGGGACCGTTCTTGCGGTGGCGCGCCGCAACCTCGCCGGCTATCAGGTGGAATTCCGGAAGGGCGCCCTCGAGGAGCTTGCGCTTCCCGCACGGAGCTTCGACCGGATCATCTGCACCGAGGTCCTCGAGCACACGGTCGACCCCGAGGCGATCCTGCGCGAGATGGCCCGGCTTCTCGCGCCACACGGCCGAACGGTCGTCACGGTTCCCAATGACCCGCTCATCAATCGCATGAAGGCCCTCGTGCGGGGGACTGGGGTCGGATGGGTGCTCGGAGGTCGGATCGACTGGGGTGGTGACCACTATCACTTTCATCAGTGGACCCCGCGGGAGTTTCACGATGTCCTCACGCCCCACTTTCGTGTGGTTGCGCGCCGCGCGGCGCCGTTCGACAGCCTGCCGCTACGCGCGTGCTTTCTCTGCCTGCCGCAGCCACCGCACGCCGCAGGCGGAGAGTGAGCGCGATGGTACCGAGCACGCGCGTCGCGATCGTCCACCGGCCGGGGTTACGGTACCATGCCGTCTCACCCTTCGACCCGCCGTATCCGCTCTACGAGGCGGTCGAGGCACTCTTGCGGGCCCTCGGACTCGACCGCGCGCGGGCGGGACAGCCGGAGTGGAACCCGCTCGGCGACCTGATCGCGCCCGGCGATCGCGTGCTCGTCAAGCCGAACTTCGTCTCGTCGCGGAACCTGCACGAGCGCATCACCGGCGAGCAGCTCGCGGCTTCGAGCACGCATGCTTCCGTGCTGCGGCCGATCCTCGACTACGCGCTGCGCGCGGCCGGCCCGCGCGGGCGGGTCACGGTCGTCGACTCGCCGGTGGAGGGCTGCGAGATCGAGCGGGTGATCGAACCGCTCGGCGTGACCGCCCTGATTACGCACATGCGGCGCTCGCACGCGAACCTCTCCTTCCTCGATCTGCGCCCGTTCCGCGTCGCACCGCGCATGCTGCTCGACGACGTGCGTCACCTGGGGCGATCATGGAACCTGGGCCTTCTCGTGCACACGCGGCTTCCCGGCGACCCGCTCGGCTACCGCGTGGTGGACCTCGCCGACGGCTCCTTCTTTGCCGGGCGCGACGTGCCCGACACGCAGCTCTGCTTTCACCGCAGCCACCGCTGGACGCCGCGGCCGCACCACACCGGCGGGCGGCACGAATACGCTCTCCCGGGGACGGTGCTCGATGCCGACGTGATCATCACCGTTCCCAAGATGAAGACCCACAAGAAGGCCGGGGTCACGCTGGCGCTGAAGAGCGTGATCGGGCTTACCAGCGAGAAGTACTGGCTGCCGCACTTCACGGCGGGCCACCCCGACCGGGGAGGCGACGAGTACGACCGGCCGCAGCGGCTGGCCGAGCGCGTCGAGAACCGCCTGTCGCGCCTGCCGCTGCCGGGCGACCACTCGCTGATCGCGCGCGCGCCGCGTCTCGGCCGCGCCCCGAAGGTGATCGACGGTAGCTGGCAAGGTAACGACACCGTCTGGCGTACGATCCTCGACCTCAACCAAGCGCTTTGCTACGCCGACCGCGGCGGCGTGTTGCGGCCCGAGCCGCAGCGGCGCTTGCTTGCCATCGTCGATGGCGTCCTCGCCGGCGAAGGCGAGGGCCCGCTCGGGGCGAGCCCGGTGCCTGCGGGGCTACTCGTCGCCGGCCCCCACCCGGTTCTCGTCGATCACGTGACGGCGTGCGTGATGGGATTGCCGGCGGAGCGGATCCCGCAGATCGCGCGGGCACTCGAGGCGGGCCTGCTCGGGGCGCCCGAGGTCGCGAGAATCGAGCAGGTGCTCGATGGGCCGGAGCCGGCGCTGGCGTTCCGGCCGCCGCGCAGCTGGCCCTCGCTGCTCCCGGCCGAGAGCCGCAAGGCCAGCTGAGAGGCCCACGGGGCCAGGCTCTACAGCGCGCCCTTGCGGCTCAGGGGCCGCGAAACACGACCCGCTGGACGACGGCCAGCACCGCGGGCGCGGCGGCAATCCCCACTGCGACCACGGCGCCGATGCGGCTCCTCGCCAGACGCGCGAACGTCGTGCCGGTCCAGAAGGAGAGGATGGGCGCGGCGGCGAGCGCGTAAGTCGCCTTCACCGCTCCGTCGTCCTCGCGCGGCACCACGGTGGCGAAGACGAGGGCGACGGCGAGGTAGCCCGCCCCCAGGATCGCGAGCGCCACCTCGCTGCGCGATGCCGCGCCCGCTGCGATGCGACGCGTCGCGCTACCGGTGCCGACGGCGAGTGCGGCCACGAACAGGAGCCCGAGGTGCGCGAGCGCGACGTGCGTGATGTGCATGCCGCGCGTGAGCGCGCGCATGTTTGCCGTTTGCGGTGGCGGCAGGAAGCGCGGGCCCAGGCTGAGGTAGTTGTAGTAGTCGCCCCAGGCCTCGAGGAAGAAGGCGTTGGGCATCGACACCGGCCGCTCCCAGTACGGCCAGGTGAGCGCCTCCCAGCGCCAGCGTGGAAGATAGAAGCTGGCCGGATGCCGCGCGAGGATGGGCTGGCTCCAGACGGGGTCGTCGTCGGTGTAGTACCCGCTCGGGTACGGGTTTCCGTAGGACCGCAGGTTCGGGCCTGCCCACAGGGACAGCATCGCCGCCGCGATCGCCCCGGCAATCGCCAGTCGCCGCGCGCCGCGCAGCGCCCAGAGCGTGGCGGGCAGCGCCGCCACCGCCGACGCCTTGGTGAGGAGCGCGAGACCGAGGGCGACGCCAGTGCGCCAGGCCGAGCCGCGCAGCGCGACGGCGGTGGCGGTCACTGCGAGCGTCGCGGCGAGCGACTCGGGGGAATAGAAGACGTCGATTCGGATGGCGAACGGCAGAAAGGCGTGCACGAGGTTGGCGAACAGCCGGGGACCGAGGCGTGCTGGTGGTGCGCCGGCACGTACGCTCACCTCCATCGTCCGGAACAGGCGGTCGGCCACGACCAGGCGCACGATGCCCGCGGCGACCGACACCAGCTGCCCGCCTCGCCGGCCGAGCCCGAGCACGCCGAAGGCGAGCGCGAGCGCGTAAAAGAGAGGTGGGTTCTGGGCAGTCCACAGGCCCGAGTCGACCCGCGGCACGCTGCCCGCGCGCAGGATATCGGCGTAGAGGAAGTGCGCCCGCGCGTCGTACCCGTTGATCGGGTCGAACTGCAGGGCGGCAGCGACACGTACAGCCGCTCCGGCGACGATGACCCACGCCGACGGGTCCAGTCGTCGGACCCAGCTCAAGGCACCTTTTGACATATCCGCGAGTACTGGCAACACCGTACTACTTCGCGCCCGGAGGTCGAGCCGCGGGAGAGGGACACATCAGGGCAAGGGGAATGTCGAATCAGAGGCAAGTTGCCGACTTTGGGCTTTATGCCGCCGGCCATGCCTTGCGGCGCGGACCATGAGCACGTGGGTGCGCGACCTACTGGCACGCAGCCAACGTGGTACCGCCGCGGCTTTGTGCGTCTCATTTGCGGCCTACGCGATCGTTCATGCTGTGTTCGCTACGCCGTGGCTCTGCAACGCCACGCGCGCCATCCCGGGAACATGGTGGAGTAGCCCAACCGACGAACGACTCGTCGCCTGGATCCTTGCCTGGGTAGCGCACGCGCTGGCGACCGATCCGTGGCATCTCTTCGACGCAAACATCAACTATCCGGCGCCGGGTCAACTTGCGGGGATAGAGCATTTTCTTTCCACGCAAGTCGTGTTCGGGCCGGTCTTCTGGCTGACCGGAAACGCCATTCTTGGTGCAAACGTTGCTGTGCTCCTCTCATACCCACGCGCCGCGCTGGGGACGCCCCTGCGCCCGCTCGACGGGCAGGCAGCACGAGCGCTCATCGCGGCTCGTTACGTTCCCAAGCGGGTGCGCATCGGCACGCCGCTAGCCCTCACCTTGCGGATCGTGAACGCGGGAAGCGTGTCGTGGCCCGCTATCGCGCGGGGGCGTTCCGAGCCCACCTACACCGTGCATCTCCTGAGCCGTTGGTTTCGGTCGTCCGAACCGCAGGATACCCGGATCGCGGTTGCATCGCAGGAGCTCCCGCTGCGGCGTGATCTAGCCCCGGGTGATCAGATCGAGCAGACCTTCCGGCTGACCACGCCGCCGAGGCCTGGAGTATATGACATCGAGATTGCTGTCAGGCAGCTGCCAGGGGCGGCCTTTGAGGGAGCCGGGAACACGCCCCTAAGGGCACGTGTCGAAATCGTGCCCTCCAGAGCCGGCGTAGCGCTTCCTTCTGCGGCAGCTAGCGGGCCTTCCCCATGACGATCCGGTAGAGACTTGTAGCGATGCCTAGCGGAGGCCGCTTGATGCGATTGCGGCCCGACTTGCTCCGGGTGATCCGGAATTGTACGGTCGGGCTCGAGCGCCATGACCCGCAGCGCCCGCTTCAACGTCCTCTACGTTCTCGTCGCCACGCTCGGCGTCTTCGCCTTGCGGGATGCGTGGGAGCGCGCGCAGGTCACCGCGACCATTCCCTACAGCGACTTCCGCCAGCTGCTGCGCGACCGCAAGGTCGTCGAGGTGGTGGTCTCGGCGGATCAGATCCGCGGGCGGCTGTCCGAGCCGTACGAGGGCAAGACGCAATTCGTGACCACGCCGGTGGCGCCCGATCTGGCGGCGGCGCTCGACGAGGCCGGGGTGCGCTACACCCGCCGGGTCGAGAATACCGTGGTCCCGACGCTGCTCTCGTGGGTGGTCCCCGTGCTGCTCTTCTTCGGCATCTGGGCCTTCGTGTTTCGCCGCATCGCTTCGCGCGAGGGGGCGGGCGGCCTCATGGCCATCGGCAAGAGCAAGGCCAAGGTGTACGTCGAGAAGGATACCAAGGTGACGTTCAAGGACGTGGCCGGGGTCGACGAGGCGAAGGAGGAGCTGGAGGAGGTCGTCGCGTTTCTCAAGGATCCGGCGGCGCACGGTCGCCTCGGCGCGCGCATGCCCAAGGGCGTGCTCCTCGTCGGGCCTCCGGGCACCGGGAAGACGCTGCTCGCGCGCGCCGTGGCCGGCGAGGCGGGTGTGCCGTTCTTCTCCATCAGCGGCTCGGAGTTCGTCGAGATGTTCGTCGGCGTGGGCGCGGCGCGGGTGCGCGACCTGTTCGAGCAGGCGCGGCGGCAGGCGCCCTGCATCATCTTCATCGACGAGCTCGATGCCCTCGGGCGAGCGCGGAACGCGGCGCCGTTCGCGGGCGGCCACGACGAGAAGGAGCAGACGCTCAACCAGCTGCTCGTCGAGCTCGACGGCTTCGATCCGACGAGCGGACTCGTTCTCCTCGCGGCCACCAACCGCCCCGAGATTCTCGATCCAGCGCTGCTCCGCGCCGGGCGGTTCGACCGGCAGGTGCTGGTCGATCGGCCCGACCGCCGCGGGCGCATCGCCATTCTCCAGGTGCACCTGAAGAAGGTGTTGGTGGGGGCCGATGTCGATCCGGATGCGGTCGCGGCCCTCACGCCGGGCTTCACCGGCGCCGATCTCGCCAACGTGGTGAACGAGGCCGCGCTGCGGGCGACGCGACGGGGCGCCACGGCGGTCGCGATGGAGGACTTCACCAGCGCGATCGAGCGCATCGTCGCCGGCCTGGAGAAGAAGAACCGCCTGCTCAACCCGCGCGAGCGCACGGTCGTCGCCTACCACGAGATGGGCCACGCGCTCGTGGCGCGGGCGCTTCCGAGCGCCGATCCGGTGCACAAAATCTCCATCATCCCGCGCGGCATCGGCGCGCTCGGCTACACGATTCAGCGGCCGACCGAGGACCGCTACCTCATGACGCGGGAGGAGCTGGACAACAAGATCGCGGTATTGCTCGGGGGGCGAGCCGCCGAGCAGTTGGTCTTCTCGCATCTGTCGACCGGCGCCGCCGACGATCTGGCGAAGGCGACCGACATCGCCCGGAGCATGGCGACCCGCTACGCCATGCTGCCCGAGCTGGGTCACGTGACCTACGAGAGCGAGCCGGGAACTTTCCTCGGCATCGTGCAGCCCGGCATGGTGAGTCGCACGTACAGCGAGGCGACCGCGCGCGAGATCGATTCCGGCGTGCGCCAGATCGTGGAGCGGGACTTCGAGCGGGCGCGCGCCATCCTCGTCACGAACCGGCGGATCCTCGAGGCGGGCGCCGAACGCTTGCTGGCGAAAGAAACCCTCGATCAGAGCGAGCTCGCCTCCGTCTTCGCCGACGTCGTTCCCGAGTCCCCGAAGACGGAGGAATGGCAGGCGGTTGCGGAGTCGCGCGAGAGCGGCATCCGGGAGATCCGGCGCCGCTGAGCGCCGTCGCGTCGGCCAGATGCCCGCACGCGAAATGCCATGCGCGGCCGCAACCCGCGGCTGGCGCTCGCACCCTTGCTGCACAGCTCCCGGCGGGGCCGAGGTGGACGCACCCTTGCCAGTCGAGCTGGACAATGCCGGACCCCGCCCATACTCTGGGTAGTCGAGGAGCCGCTCGGATAGTCTGAGGTCCCAGCGCCGCGCCGCCCCGGTGGTTGCGCGCCGGCGGTGCCTCCTCCGGCGGCCTGGCGATGTCGATGGGTCGTCTTTTTTCCGTGGTTCTGGCCGCCAGCCTGGCGGCTGGCGTGCTCGGCTATCACGCCTACCGTGAGGCTGAGGCCCCCTTCAAGGGATTCACGGGGGACGAGATATTCGTCCCGGTCACGGTTGGAGAGCCGAGCCGCGCCATTGCCCGCTCCCTGCAGGACAGCGGCGTCATCAAGGACGCCGGCCTTTTCCTCGTGCTGCTCAAGCTGCGCGGCAAGGCAGGTGGCCTTCAGGCCGGCGAGTATCGGTTCGCGGAGCCCGCGTCGCTGCTGGAGGTGATGGATCGTCTCGTCGCGGGTGACGTCTACTACCGCAGCGTGACGATTCCCGAGGGCTTGACGCTCTGGGAGACGGCCGATCTTCTCAGCCAGCGGGGGCTCGGGGACGGCGCGGCGCTTCGGGCGGCATTCGGGCGGGGCGCGCTCGTCGCGGCGCTCGATCCGGGCGCAGGGGATCTCGAGGGATACCTGTTTCCGGAAACCTACCGCTTCATCCGCAATCCGAGCCCGGAGGAGATTGCCGCCGCGCTCGTCGACCGATTCGCGACCGTATTCGACGATCGCCGGCGCCGCCGCGCGCAGGAGCTGGGTCTCGCCGTCCGGGAGGTGGTGACGCTCGCGTCGGTGGTGGAGAAGGAAACGGGGCTCGACGACGAGCGACCCCTGATCGCGTCGGTGTTCTGGAATCGCCTCGAGCGCCGGATGCCGCTGCAGTCCGATCCGACGATCATCTACGCTCTCAAGCGTCGCGGCGTGTTCGACGGCGACATTCGCCGCCGCGATCTCAAGCTCGATTCCCCCTACAACACCTACCGGCAGGCAGGGCTACCGCCGGGACCGATCGCGTCCCCCGGGACGGGGGCGATCGACGCCGTGCTCTACCCGGCGCAGTCGGCCCATCTCTACTTCGTCTCGCGTAACGATGGCTCGCATCACTTCTCCGACACGCTCTCGGAGCACAATGCCGCCGTGCGTCGGTTCCAGATCGACCACGCGCGCAAGGAGCGGCGTGCCACGCAGCGCCGCCAGTCCTGACCGATCACTCAGGGCTGGCCGGACCGCCGGCCCCGGTCGCGTGCCATTCACACCGGCGAAGGGACCAGCGCGGCATCCCATCCATGGGGCCGTGCGAGACGTTCCCATCGGTGGCTGCCGCGGGTAGTCGCGCACGAGCGGGTGTGCTAGGAATTCCGATATCGCGGTGCGCTGAAGCCGAATGCCGAGGGGGCGCCCGCGTCGCGAACTCCTGAACGGCCCGCAGGGGTGGGCCGCCGCCTGTTGGCCACCCGCCAGAGGACACGACATGAGAACGAAGCTGTGTGACAAAATGGGCCTCGAGTTCCCCATCTTCGCCTTCAGCCACTGCCGCGATGTCGTCGCCGCGGTGTGCAAAGCGGGAGGATTCGGCGTGCTCGGCGCGGTCGGATTCCCGCCCGAGCAGCTCGAGATCGAGCTCGCGTGGATCGACGAGCACGTGGGCGATCACCGATACGGCGTCGACATCGTCATCCCGGGCAAGTACGAGGGCATGGGCGAGCTCGACGCGGGGAAGCTCGAGCAGCAGCTGCTTGCGGCCATCCCCGAGCAGCACCGCCAGTTCGCCGACTCGATCCTCGCGGGCCACGGAGTGCCGAAGCTCCCGGCCGGAGAGAAGCCCGTCGGTGAGCTGCTCGGATGGACGATGGCGACGGCCACACCGCAGATCGACGTCGCGCTCCGCCACGAGAAGGTGTCGCTCATCGCCAACGCCCTCGGGACGCCGCCCCCGGACGTCATTGCCCGCGTGCACGAGTCCGGACGGTTGATTGCGGCCCTGTGCGGCAGCGCCAAGCAGGCGATGGCGCACCGGGATGCGGGCATCGATCTCATCATCGCGCAGGGCTCGGAGGGCGGCGGCCACACCGGCGACGTTGGCAGCGTGGTGCTGTGGCCGGAAGTCATCGATGCGGTGGCGCCGACGCCGGTGCTCGCCGCCGGCGGCATCGGCACCGGGCGGCAGATCGCGGCGGCCCTGGCCATGGGCGCCCAGGGCGTGTGGACCGGCTCCCTGTGGCTGACGGTCAAGGAGGCCGATGTCCCGCCACAGCAGATGGACTCCTATCTCAAGGCGACGAGCCGCGACACGGTTCGCTCACGCTCATTCACCGGCAAGCCCTGCCGGATGCTCCGCAACGACTGGACCGACGCGTGGGAAGCGCCCGACGCGCCCAAGCCTCTCGGCATGCCGCTGCAGTTCATGGTGACCGCCGACGCCGTGGCGCGCGGGCACCGCTACGCCGACAAGGCGAAGGACGTGATGTTCAATCCCGTCGGGCAGATCGTCGGCCAGATGAACACGGTCCGGCCGGTCCGCGACGTCGTCTACCAGCTCGTGGAGGAGTATCTGGAGGCCGTGGATCGGTTGCAGCAGCTCGGTCCAGGCGCGTAGCGGCGATCTACACGCCCACGTTTTCCGCCCTGCCACTGTTCCGCCCTGCGCGAGGCACCCGGGAGTCTTCCCGCGGTACTCAGTCGCCGGCGCACGCGAGCAGCCAGAGGACGTTGCCGCGGACCAGCAGGTTCAGCGGGGACGACAGCGCCGTGAGGAAGCTGGTCGGCCCGAAGCGGTCGTAGATCGCGGCCGGCCAGCGGTGGAGCCGCAGATAGCGGTAGAGGTTCGGCAGCAGGGTCGGTGCCGTGCCGGTGCCCCGAGTGACCGTGGTGAGGCGGGCGCGCTCGCAGAGACGGCCGAGCGAGCGCTGGTCGAAATGCCACAGATGCCGGGGCGGGTCCCAGAGATACCAGTACGTGCCAAGCAACCTCCGCTCGGCGGAGCCCGCATTCGGCACGACGATATAGAACTGCCGCACGCCCTGGCGGCGAAGGCTTCCGAGGCACGCGTACGGGTCGCGCACGTGTTCGAGCACGTGCCGCAGCACGGCGGTGTAGGGGCCACGGGATTCCAAGCCGTGACACTCGTACGTCTCGAAGTCGAACCGGACATACGGGATGTCGGGGACCCCGGCGAGCGCGGCGGGTGCTCGCGTGCCGCTGTCCGCGGCGACGACGCGCAGCCCGCGGCGGGCGAGCACCAGCGCGAAGTCGCCGACGCCGCACCCGACGTCGAGAACCGTTCCGGGATCACCGTGCCGGGTGATTCGGGAGAGCTCTCGGGCGAGTTGCAGTCGGCGCAGCGCGGCGAAGAGTGGACTGCCGGCGGCCGTCATCGTCGCCGCCAGATCGGTGGCGTAGTACGGGGCGAGATCCTCCGGCGCGGGGCTCGTGCGCATGACGCCGCACACGTCGCACTGCGCGATGGCGAAGCGCTCGGCGGTATCCGTGCTCGACAGGTCGCACACCGTGGCGGGGCGGCACGCCTGCCCGCAGCATCGGCAGGTCGTACCCATGGCGTTGTCGATCAGGTGTGCAGATCCACCAGATTCCGGCCCCCGCGGCGGAAATCCCACATGTGTCCCAGCGCGATCCGGGCCGCGTGCGCGTTGTAGCGCACGTCCTCCCAGGCGCGCACCGATAGGATTTTTCGCAGGATGAACCGCGGCGAGAGAAACGCACCGTACAGGTCCTTGGCCATGTCCATCAGCTCGTCGTCGGGGATCGGCGTATGCATCGCCGGACGCATCATGTCGTACTTTTCCCAGTCGTCGCCGTACTTGAGCCAGCCCTCGCGCCGCGCTTCCTCGAACAGTGGTGTCCCGGGGTAGGGCATCACCACCGTCGCTTGAATCGTATCGGCGTAGCCGTCGTGAAACAGGGTGCGTGCGAGGTCGAGCGTGCGCCGCGCGTCATCCTTGCTCTCCCACGGGTATCCGACCATGGTCGTCACATGCGGCGAGAGCCCGGCGGTCTTTGCTTCTTTGCACCCGCGCACGAGATCCTCGATCGAGGTGCCTTTGTCTATGCGATCGAGCGTCTGCTGGTTCGCCGACTCGATGCCGAGCTTGACGAGCCGGAATCCGGCCTCGGCCATCATCTCGTAGTCGGGCTGCCGGAGCGCGTCGATGCGCATGTTGCAGGAGAAATAGACGTCGCGGGCGTAACCGCGCTCGACCATGCCTTTGCAAAAGCGCTTCAGAAACGACCCGACGGGAAACGTGCCCGTGTCGTCGAAGATCTCTCTGACCCGATAGCGGTCGAGGATCAGGCCGATCTCGTCGAGAAGCGAGTCCGCCGACCGCGTGCCGAATCGTGGCCACAAAGTCGTCCAGCTGCAGAACGTGCACTTGGGACGCCAGCAATCGCGCCCCACCATCGTGTACGTGCTCGGCCGGTAATACAGGTGCTCCCCGTAGAGCTGCCACTTCGTGAGCTCGCGGTCGAAGAACGGGCGGTCCTCGTAGTTCCGCTTCGCCAGGATGAAGGGCCCGGTGTTGCGAACCTCGTCATCCTCCCGGTACCAGATGCCCGGCACCAGCGGTCCGCGCCGTTCGAGGTGCTCGACGATGCTCAGCAGCCCCGCGTCGAACTCGCCGCCGGTCAGGACGTAGTCGGTCGGGGACTTCGTCATCGTCTCGAGGGGAAAGGCGGTGACGTGGTCGCCCATCAAGACGATCTGCGTCTGCGGCGAGACGCTCTTGAGGTCCCGCACGATGCGCCAGTGCTGCTTGACGACCGGCGTCTTGGTCTCGATGGCGAGCAGCGCGGGCTGTGCGCATTCGAACCGGGACCGGAACTCGGCGTAGCTCCACTCCTCCGCGACGCCGTCGGCCCATATGACGTCGTGTCCCCGGCGTGACAGCATCGTCGCCGCCATGGCGACCACCATCGGATAGACGTAGGACGGGTTACCGAACCAGCGGAACTGACGGTTCTGGCCCAGCGTCGGCTGCCCCCAGGGGCTTTCCAGGGGCGGATACCCCAGCATGATCTTCATCGCGGCGCCCTCGTGGCTGGGCCGTGCATGGAGAGATGCTCGGCAGCGAGCGCCGGCGCGGTGGCGTTGCGCTCCGTGATTGGCGCTCCCGTCGACAGCAGGTCGCCGGAAGCGGCCATATCGGGATCGGCGAGCAGCAATCTCGCCGCTTCGAGCAGGTAGCCGGCTGGGTAGGCGAGGTGGATCGCCAGAAAGGCGAACGGCATCGCAAGCCCCGCCCGCACGTCGGCTCGTGTGACGGCCGAGGCCGCCGAGACCAGCAGCCCGATCACGCCATAGAGAGCGAGGGGAGCCAGGGTCGCCGGCCACCGCGGCGCGAGCACCGGCAGGAGTATCAGGTAGAGCAGGAACAGGGCGGGAACCGTCTGTTCGGCGGCGGGCCGCGTCCCTTCGATGCGCGCCTGCCGCGCGCGGCCTCGTCCGTAGCCGAAGCACTGGCTCGCAAGTCCTCGCAAGCTATCGCGCCGCTTGTGAAAGACGACGATGCCGGGATCGTAGGCGATCTTGCCTCCCGCCTGCTCGATGCGGCGGAGCAGTGCCGTCTCCTCGTTGGGCCACAACCGCTCGTCGAACGGTCCCCAGGCGTCGAACGCTCGTTTCGTGATGAACAGATTGGCCGACGTCAGATCGAACTGCGTGGCGGCCAGCCGCGGTCGCGCACGCCTGAACCGCTGGCGTAGCCGGAACGTGCCGAACCACGAGGCGAGCGCGTAGCCGCTGGCGCGCGCGATCATCCCCTCGTTCTCGCGGTTGAGCTGCGGCCCGCCCACCACATCGTAGTCGGGATGTTCACGAAAGAACGCGAGTGCCCTCGCGAGCCAGTCGGGCGCGAGCTGGCAGTCGTCGTCGGTGAAGGCGAGGATGCTTGCACGTTCTCCGGCAATCGTCTGGTTGCGGTTCCTGGATGGGTTCGGGCCGACACGCGTGACGAGCCGGCAGTACGCCGCTCGGGTGTCGAGATCGCGAAATGAGTCCAGTACCAGCGGCGAGCGCCCAGGCGCGATCGGCACGATGATCGAGACCGCAGGGCGATCAGGCGCGCCGGCGCTCGGGGGTGCGCGCTTCGACCCCTTGCGGAGGAATCCAATCCCTCTGATGATGCGCCGCCGTGCCTGCATCTCGCGACTGAACCGCCAGAACGCGCCGTTCCAGAACACGTCGTCGCTGATGAGGAGCCCGCCCGGGGCCAGTGCGCGCCACGCGACCGCATATTCCCACGCCATGTTGGCGCTGGTGTGAAGGCTGTCGTGGAAGAACATGTCGATGCGCCCGAGCTCGTCGAGCCACGGCGCGAGCACGGCGCGGCTAGCCCCGAGACGCAGGGTCCAGCGCGCGCGCAGCGCATCGGGAACGATCCACCCGGGCTCGGCGCCTGCGGGCAGCGTGGCGTAGCGCATCTTGTCAGTGCTCGCGCGGACCGGCGTGCGCGCCGGCAGATCGATGGAGCAGAGCCGCCCGTGAGCATTGTCGCGCAGGGCCTTCAGAATGAACGCCGAGCTCAGGCCGTCGAACACCCCGGTCTCTACCACGATCTCCGGTCGTTCCAGGCGCGTGCAGTAGTACAGTAGCCGAAGGCCGCGGTCGTGGTCTTCGGCGCTGACGGCGCCGAGCACGCGGATCGACGTGCCGCGCACGTTGTGGTGGCGGATCCCGAGGCAGCGGAGGAAATCCGTGTCCTCGAGGAGATCCGCCTCCAGACGGCGAAACGCGGGCAGATCGATTCCGAAGTACTCGCAGACGAACCGGCGCTCGTCCGGCTCCGCCACCGACCGGAGGCTCGCCAGGACGCTACTGTAATGTACCTTGGCGAGACGCGTCGGATCCCGCAGGGCGCGGTGAAGCTGATGGCGGAGAACGGCGAACGTGGCCATCGATGTGCCGCCAGCCTACTCCAAGAACCACTGCTCCGGGAAGTCCGCTTGTCGCGACCAGCGAAGGAGACTGGTTGGTCCAGCGCCCTTCGTGGTATGGCTTTCGTCGTGGGACTCGGCTCGACTCGGGTCGAGGGCAGGCCGCCGCAGGCCGAAGGGGAAATGAAGCTCTCTCCGGCGGACAAGCTGGCGCTCTACACGCGGGCCGGAGTCAACATGCTCGGGCTCGTGGGTCGAAAGACCTACCCGCCGGCGATCATCTGGGTCCTCACGCAACGCTGCTTCTATCGCTGCATCCACTGCGACTCCTGGATGGACAAGCGGCCGATCGATACCGGCGCGCTCCTGGCGATTTCCGACAAGATCGTCGAGTCTCGGACCAAGATCGTCGCCCTGTCCGGCGGCGAGCCGTTCATGGTCAAGTGCCTGCCGGAGATCGTCGCGCGGCTGAAGCGGGCGAGGAAGATCGTCACGATCAACACCAATGGGCATCTGCTGGAAGAGCACGCCGACTGGTTGATCGCCGAAGCCGTCGACCATGTTCAGGTGAGCATCGACGGGCACGTTGCCGACCTCCACGACCGTATCCGGAAGGAGCCGGGATCGTTCGAGAGGATCGTACGCGGCATCGAGTCTCTGAAGGCCAAGCGCCGCGGCGGCGCGCCGCGGGTCTCCGTCTGCGGGGTCGTGATGAAAGAGAACGCCGCTCACGTGCTCGACTTCGTCGACCGCTTCTCGAAGGCGGCGGACGCGGTGGAGATGCAGCCGCTCCACGACAGCCCGGGGCTGCTCGCCACCTCCGCGTCGGCGGCGTTCTCGGCGGGTGATCGGGACCTCGTGGAGGAGCAGCTGGCGTCCGTCATCGCGAAGCACCCATCGTTCGCGAACGAGTACTACCGCAACTTCCCCCGATTTCTGTTCGACTCCGAGTCGATGAAGCATTTTGCGGTGGACCATTGCCTGCCGATGATCTTCAGCACGCTCACCATCCGGGAGGATGGCGCCTGCCGTATCTGTCGCTACCCGTTGCACGAGAGCATCCACTCGAAGAGCGTGCTCGAGATCTGGAACTCGCGCGCCCGGTGGGAGCTGTACAGGACCCTGGTGCGCGAGGGATGCCGGGAGCCGTGCTGGACGCGGTGTCACATCTACTCCAGGGCGCTGCCGGGTCGCGCGCTGAAGAAGGCGGTCGGCGCGTTCGGGTAGACCGTGCGGCGCCTCTTGATTGCGGCTGACGCGCGCGGGACGCTCCGCCCCGGGGTGTTCCAGGACTTCTTCGCTCACCCTGAGCTCGTCGAAGGGTGTCCGAAGGGTTGTTCGGCAGTTTGGCTACGGGCGACCTGGACCGCGCGGGGCGGTAGACTCGTCGCCTGCGACGGTGGCACCGGCCGGCACGTCGTTAGTGATCCAGGCGTTGCCGGGCACGACCGCGCCGCGCCCGATCACGACCGGCCCGACGATCGCCGCGTTGGCGTTGATCACGACACCGTCCTCGATCTTCGGGTGGCGCCGGGGGCCGGCGGCCGCCGCGCCGCCGAGTGTCACGCCCTGGTGCAGTCGCACGTCGGCACCGATCTCCGCGGTCTCACCCACCACCACTCCGGTGCCATGATCGATGAAGAAGCGCGGGCCGATGGTGGCGCCCGGGTGCAGGTCCACTCCGGTGCGCGTGTGCGCCTCCTCGGCGATCAGGCGCGCTGCGAGCCGGGCGCCCGCATCCCAGAGCGTGTGCGCCAGACGATGGATCGTGATGGCGCGAAAGCCCGGGTAGCAGAGTGCGACCTCGGCCGGCGAGTGCGCCGCCGGATCGGCGTCGAGCGCCGCCCGCAGGTCGCTGTCGAGGACCGCGCGGATCTCCGGCACGCGCGCCACCAGCTCCACGACGATCCGCTCCGCCCGCGGGGCGCAGTCGGCGCACGTTACGGCATCCCCGGGCTCGGAGCAGGCGGCATGCAGATCGGCCGCCACGAGCGCGCGCATGCGGCCGGCGAGCGCCTCGAGCTCGGCCACGCCATCGGAGTCGACGACGGACCCCATGGATCGGAACTCCGGGAAGAGCACGGCACCGGCACGGTCCACCACGGCGGCCGCATCCTGGCGGCTCGGCAGTGGGCGGGCCTTCGCCCCGGGCGCGTCGGCGGCCGCGCGCAGAGCCTCGATCGCCTGCGCGAACACGCGTGCGGCGCCAAGATCGACCGTGACCGTATCGCCGGGCCCGACGGCCAAGGCATCGATCGCCGCCTTGGGCGATTCGACCGCCAACGTCTCGCCGTCGGGAAGAGCCACCCGCACGCGCACCGTGCCGCCGACGCGGCGCATGTCGACCACGCGTGCTTCGGTCCCGGGGGTGCCGGCAGGAGCGAGCCGCACGTCGTGGGGTCGAACGAAGGCGCGGCCGCGCAGCAAGTTGGCGCCGCCGAGGAAGGCGGCGACCTCGGGCGTTGCGGGTCGATCGTACACCTCGTGCGGGTCGCCGGCCTGGGCGACGCGACCGCCGAGCAGCACGACTACGTGATCGGAGAGCTCGAGCGCCTCGTCCTGATCGTGCGTGACCAGCACTGTCGTCACCCCCGTCTCGTCGTGCAGGTGGCGCAACCAGGTCCGCAGCTCGATGCGCACTTGCGGATCGAGCGCCGCGAACGGCTCGTCGAGGAGCAGCACTCGGGGCTGAATCGCGAGCGCGCGGGCGAGTGCCACCCGCTGCCGCTGTCCCCCCGACAGCTCGGCCGGGTGGCGCTGTCCGAACTCCTCGAGCTGGACCAGACGCAGCAGATCCGCGACGCGTGCTTTCACCTCGCGACGCGGCGCGCCGCGCACCTCGAGGCCGAAGGCCACGTTGTCGCGCACGGTCAGGTGCGCGAACAGCGCATAGCTCTGGAACACCACCCCGACCCCGCGGCGCTGCGGCGCGACCGACGTGCAATCGGCGCCGTCGATCCGGACCGTGCCTTCGTCCGGTTGCTCGAGCCCGGCGATGATGCGCAGCACGGTGGATTTGCCCGATCCCGAGGGACCAACGAGTGTGGTGACCCCCCCGGCGGGCGCCTGGAACGACACGCCGGCGATCGCCGGCGTGCCACCGGCGACGAAGCACCGGGTCAGGTTCTCCACGGCGACGCTCATCCTTCTGCCTTTCCCGGCCCTGATCTCGCCCTCGAGGTGTCGGCGCTCCCCGTCGCTCAGCGACGCGGCCAGAGCCTGGCCACCGTCGGTCCGGTGCGGCTCCATTCTATACAACTGACGCGCCAGCGTCAGCGGCCCCGCTGGTTGATCGATGACCTCCCGTCGCCGGGTCGGTCCCTTGTCCTCAATTCGACAGTCGCTGCTCATCCGATCCGCCCGCGCCGATCCAATCGGACACGCTCGGTGCGCTCGACCTGCACCACGACGCCGTCGTGCACGACGGCGGTGACGGTCCCGTACCGCAGGCCGCGCAGTGCCGAGCGGATCTGCCGCAACGGGTGATCCACGGGCTGCGGTTCGGTGGCCGCGGAGTCGGCCGCATCCGTTGCGGCCCGCGGGATGTTCACCTGCTCGTTTCTTGCCATCGTCACTCTCCCCCAACGGCGACGGCCCGGAGCTTCTTGCCCTCGGCCAGCTCGCGCCGGGTCTTCCACTCGAGCGCCGTCTTCACCCCGAGCGTTACCAACGCGAGCATCGCCAGCACCGACGCCACCGCGAACGAGCCCGGCAGATTGTATTCCTGGAAGAGTTTCTCGATCCGCAGCGGCATCGTGTCGGTCTTGCCGGCGATGTGGCCCGAGACGACGAACACCGCGCCGAACTCCCCCATGGCGCGCGCGTTCGAAAGGATGATGCCATAGAGGAGCGCCCACTTGATGTTGGGGAGCGTGATGCGGCGGAGCAGCTGCCAGCCCCGCGCGCCGAGGCTCACGGCGGCGATCTCCTCCTCCGCGCCGAGCGCTTCCATTACCGGGATCAGCTCGCGCGCCACGACCGGGAAGGTCACGAAGGCGGTGGCGATCACGAGCCCCGGAAACGCGAAGACGATCTTGATGTCGTGTGCCTGGAGCCACTCGCCGAAGAAGCCCTGCCGTCCGAAGAGCAGAAGCAGGAAGAGCCCGACCACGACCGGCGACACGGTGAAGGGCAGATCGATCAGGGCAGTCAGGAAGGTCCGGCCCGGAAAGCGGAAGCGCGCGATCGCCCACGCCGCGGCGAGGCCGAACACCAGGTTCAGGAAGACCGCCGCCGGCGCCACCATGAGTGTCAGGAGAATCGAGTGGAATGTGTCCGGATCGTGAAAGAGATTCTCCCAGTAGACCCGCGGCCCGTCGGCGAACGCCTCGATGAAGACGTTGACGAGCGGGACTCCGACGAGCGCCACCATGACGCCCACGGCGCCGAGGATGAATGCTCTCCGCACCCACGGAGGGTCCTCGTGGGCCCGGAGGAGGCGGACGGGATTCGATGTGTCATGCATGGTGGCGTGCCATCCATCGTTCGAGCAGGTTGATCGCGAACAGCGTCGTGAAGGAGATCGCGAGGAGCACGACGGCGATCGCCGCCGCTTCCGCATATGCGAACTCCTCCAGGCGCGCCACGATGAGCACGGGGGCGATCTCGGTGCGGAAGGGCATGTTGCCCGAGATGAAGACCACGGACCCGTACTCGCCGAGCGAGCGCGCGAAGGCGAGGGCGAAGCCGGTGACGATCGCCGGCAGAACCGCGGGCAGCGTTACGCGGACGACCGTCTGCAGGCGGCTCGCGCCCAGGCAGGCGGCCGCCTCCTCGACATCCCGCTGAAGGCCCTCGATGACGGGCTGGAGCGTTCGCACCACGAACGGGAAGCCGATGAAGACGAGGACGAGGACGATCCCGAGCCTGGAGTACGCGCCCTCGATCCCGAGCGGCACGAGGAACCGGCCATACCAGCCGTTCTCCACGAAAAGGGCCGAGAACACGAGCCCCGCCACCGCCGTCGGCAGCGCGAACGGGAAGTCGACGAGCGAATCGAGAAGGCCCTTCAAGGGAAACTCGTAGCGCACCAGCACCCAGGCCACGAGCGATCCGAGGACCACGTTCACCAGGGCCGAGACCAGCGAGGCGCCCACGGTCAGCGTGTACGCCGCCACCGCTCGCTCGGAGGACACCGCGTCCCAGAACTCTCCGAGCGAGAGGTCGGCGGCCTTGAGAAACCCGGCGACCATCGGGACCATGACGACGAGACCCATGTAGAAGAGCGTGTACCCGAGGCTCAGCCCGAAGCCCGGGAGCACGCGGCGGTTGACGTCGATGGCAGCCATGGTTTCCTCGTTCGTTTGAGCGTCGCGCGCGCGCGACGCGGGTCACTTGGGCTTGTAGAAGCTGTCGAACAGCCCGCCATCGCCGAAATACTTGGCGGAGGAGTCGTCCCAGGTCTTCGCCACCGCCTCGATCGTGAACAGCTGCATCTCGGGAAAGGTCGAGCGATGGCGTGCCAGGACCGCGGCATCGGTCGGGCGATAGAAGTTCTGGTTCTTCCGGCTTCAGTGTGGGTAAAGAGCGTCGGGCCTTCGACCGCTCGCTGTAGCCTTGTGGGGGTAAGTGCCTGAACCCACGGAAGAACTGCTTGGTAGGGGCAGTGATGAGTCGGG
>Ga0187893_10001976_pt1 | contig 46591 bp, 41 predicted proteins | sample MA1701074metaG_FD_139574 | JGI IMG/M metagenome (GOLD analysis project Ga0187893, IMG submission 139574) | White microbial mat communities from a basaltic lava cave in the Kipuka Kanohina Cave System on the Island of Hawaii, USA - MA170107-4 metaG ... | reverse complement strand
TGCGATTCGATCTGCCGATTGCCGCTGAGACGAACGTGCGCATTCTCCATAACTTGATTGTGCCGCCAGGCGTGAAGTTTCCTCAGGTAAGGCGCGTTTTCTCGCATCCGGTGGCCTTGAACCAGTGCCTGGATTTCTTTCGGGCTCAGCCGCGGCTCACCATGGTCCCGTATTACGACACCGCCGGAAGCATCAAGATGTTGTCGGAGGAGAAGCCTGAAGACGCGGCTGGAATTGCATCGTCTTTGGCAGCGGAGCTGTACGGCTGCCGGATTCTGAAGAAATCGATTGAAGACGACCGCGCCAACTTTACCCGATTCTTTTTGTTACACGGCAAGACTGTGCCCTTGCCCGCCTCTCGATCGGGCTCGAAAACTTCGCTCGTATTTACGACGCGCGACACGCCGGGATCCCTATTTCGGGCGCTCAGCGCGTTCTCCTTACGTGATATCAGCCTTGCCAAGATCGAGTCGCGGCCGCTGCGGGGCAAACCCTGGGAATATCTTTTCTACGTGGATTTTCTGGGACACCTCGACGAACCGCGCGTCCGAAATGCCGTGCGGCACCTGGAAGACCTGGCCGATATGCTGCGGATCGTGGAGTGCTATCCACACGCCGGCTTGCCGAATCATAAGGCTTCGCGCCTCCTAAAACTACCCCTACCCTAGCCGATAAGCTCCACATGACCCGCTTGTCGCCGGGCCCTTTGGGGTTGCTCTGTCTCCTTTGGCTGTCCGTAGCAGGCATTGGCTTGGGCCTGCTCTTGGAGTATCAATCGCGTGCGGGAAATCAGGATGCGGCGCCCCTCACCTGGCCCCCGGCCAGTAAGCTCCGCCCGGTCCCAGGCGTGCCAAATCTGGTTCTGTTCGGGCATCCCAAGTGTCCGTGCAGCAGCGCGACACTCGAGCAACTCGCCCGCCTCTTGGCGCATACCGGAGACGAGTTCGCCGTTCACGCAGTCTTTTTTGTTCCCCACGATGCGCTCGCATCCTGGCATGAAACCAGCTTGTGGAACGCGGCACAAGCGCTTCCCGGTGTGATGGTGAGCAGGGATCCCGCCGGTGTAGAGGCTCGTCGCTTTGGTGCGGTTACATCCGGTCATTCGTTGCTATTCGACGCCGACGGACGACTCGTTTTCAGCGGCGGGATTACATCCGCGCGCGGTCATTTGGGCTCGAGCTCTGGCCTAAGCGCATTGCTGTCCCTTTCCCGTACCGGACGGGCCGATCAGAGCCGGGCGCCCGTGTTCGGGTGTTCGCTCAAGCACTTCCGCGAGGGAGGAACAACAGATTGACCGCGACCATGGCAAAAAACCCACCCCAAGGGGCATGGGTGGAGCGGAGAAGCCGGGAGCTATATGAGGGCTATGTACGGGGCATCTTTCACCGCACGGATCGCCTCTTTGTCCGGTTGTTCATCTTCCAGTGGCTCGCGGGCATCTTGATCGCCGCCGTCGTCTCGCCTCGCACGTGGTCCGGCCCATCCTCGGAAGTTCATATTCATCTCTGGGCGGCGGTGCTGCTCGGTGGAGTGATCAGCTTCTTCCCCATTTACGTGGGCTGCGCTCATCCCGGGCGAGCCATGACACGCCACGTCATTGCCATTGGCCAGATGCTCTTTGGCGCCCTGCTGATTCACTTGACCGGGGGTCGTATCGAGACACACTTCCATGTATTCGGCTCGCTCGCTTTCCTGGCGTTCTACCGCGACTGGCGGGTGCTGGTCTCCGGCTCTGTGGTGGTCGTCATCGATCACCTCTTGCGCGGGATCTTTTGGCCCCAGTCAGTCTATGGTGTCGTGTCGGCAGCCATTGGACGCTCCTTCGAGCACGGCGCCTGGGTCGTTTTCGAGAACGTGTTCCTGATTCTATCCTGCCGCCAGGGTCTCGCTGAACTACACGAGATCGCGGGCCGTCAGGCAGAGTTGGAAGAAACCAAGCAGACAATCGAGGTTCGCGTCGAACAGCGCACAGCCGAGCTTGCCGCAAGCCGTCACGAGCTCCAGGAGACCAACGCGGAATTGCGTGAAGCGCGGGATCGTGCGCTCGACGCGGGCCGGCTGAAGTCGCAGTTCCTGGCCAACATGAGCCATGAAATCCGCACCCCGATGAACGGCGTCATTGGCATGACCACGCTGCTGCTGGATACGCGCCTCACCACCGAGCAGCGCGAGTTCGGAGAAACAATCCGTAACTGCGGGGAGGCGCTGATCACCGTCATCAACGACGTGCTCGATTTTTCGAAGATCGAAGCGGGAAAGCTGGATCTGGACAACGCCGACTTCGACCTTCGCAGGCTCATCGAAGAAGTAATCGATTTGCTCTCCGCCCAGGCTCACGGGAAGGGTTTGAATCTGGCTTTCTTGTTTGAAACCGGAACGCCGGAGTTTGTTCATGGGGACTCTGTCCGTGTCCGTCAGGTTCTCACCAACCTCGTTGGAAACGCCATCAAGTTCACCGCTCACGGGGAGGTAGTCGTAGCCATGCGCTCCGGAGGTGAATTGAGTCAGGAATCCAGTGGATTTGGCGCGAGAATCGAAGTTCGTGACACCGGCATCGGGATGAACCTGGCCGCCCAGCGCGGCCTGTTCGAGGCTTTCAGCCAGTTGGATGGCTCCACAACGAGGAAGTACGGCGGGACTGGCCTTGGCTTGGCTATCTCGAAGCGCCTCGTGGAAATGATGGGGGGACGTATCGGCGTCCAGAGCGAACTCGGTTCCGGCTCCACCTTCTGGATTGAGATTCCCTTCGGGCCGCCGATTCCAGAACGGACCCGTCCGACATAACTGGATTCGCGGGCCGCCGCGCGCTCATCGTGGATGACAACCAGACCAATCTCGTGGTTCTCGGAAAGTTATTGGCTGCTTGGAACATCGAGAGCGATCGTGCGCACCATGGCCTTGAGGCGCTGGATTTGCTAAGCGCCGCCGCACGCGGTGGCGCGCAATACGACTTCGCGATCCTCGACCTCGGGATGCCCGAAATGGACGGGCTGAAGCTGGCAACCAGGATCCAGGAAATGGGACTGCGCTCGCTGCCATTGATCTTGCTCACTTCCTACGTGGAACGGTGCTATCGCGAAGAGGCGGCCAGAATTGGCTTCGCCGCCTACCTGACCAAGCCGGTCCGCCGCACGCAGTTGTGCGAGGCTCTGATCCAGGCGCTGGGAATGCCCGGCACGTCCGCCTCCGTCCGTGGCGAGCAGCCGGCACGCATCGCTCCCTCGCGCGGCTGTGTGCTTGTGGTCGAAGACAACAAAGTGAATCGTCTCCTCGCCTCGCGGCTGCTCGAAAAGTTGGGGTACACCTGCGATCTCGCCGAAAACGGCCTCGAAGCGCTCGAACAGATGTCCCGCCGCAACTATGACGCCGTGTGCATGGACTGCCAGATGCCGGTGATGGACGGTTTTGAGGCAACCGCCGAAATCCGGCGGCGCGAAGCTGAGCTCGGTCACGTGCATGTGATCGCCATGACCGCAAACGCGATGACCGGCGACCGCGAACGTTGCATCGCCGCCGGCATGGACGATTACGTACCCAAGCCCGTCATCTTGGAAGATCTGCGGGCAGCACTTGCGCGCATCCCGGTGCGAGCGTAGGTCTGCGACGTGGGCGCACACTTCAGCGTGCTACGGCCGAGTTTCAACTCGCTGTGCGGACGGCCGCGGGCCCGCGACACCACTCACTTGGGCGGCTGTTCTTTCAGCTTGTCCTCCGCAAGCGGCTCCGGCTCGAAGGTGATGGTGGCCTCCGCCTCGAACCGGCGATAGAGCCGGAACTCGACCTCATTCCTCGTCAGATACTTCCCGTTGCGCATGCGCATCGTGTGTTTTAGCGGCAGCATGTACTGGCCGGTTCCGATGGGAACAAGGTCGTAGTCAAGCTCAATGCTCGCCTGATTCACAGGGAAAGAAGGGGGGAGTTGGTCCGCTTCCAGGCGGACACGTGAAATGGTCGCCGTATCCGCATCCACGAAAACCGAGCCTTTGTATGCGGCAACTATCGTCAGCGACTGCTCGTAGTTGATTGACCACTTCGATTTCGATTGCGCCACTCGATAAGTGTAAACATGCATCCGTCGCCCACGGAGCGTCGCCCAACGCTCCCATTGGAATTGGGCTTGAGTTTCCGGCTCGAACAGCTCTTTCATCATCGATCCAAACTCACCCGCCGATATCGCGCCGCCGAGTTTCCAATAGTCGAGTTCAGTCGGGCGGCTGTTGATCAGAATCACCTTGTAATCTTCCTTTTGTTCAAAGAAAGAGAGGCGGGTCGTAATCGTGTCGAGCTTCCGCCAGAATTCGAGACCCGATGGGTCGTCATAGCGACGCGTGACTTGGACGCAGATGAAGTTCGGAAGCTGTTTGCTGTAGTTGAGCGCATACTCGCGGGCCTGATCGAGGATCTTCTTTTGCTCCTCAGCGCTCGGGGGCGGGATCGTAGGTGGGACGGGCTTGGGAGCTTCGGGAGCCGCTGCTGTCAATGACTTGGTCGCTTCCACCAATGCATCCAGGGCGAGCACCGTCCGGGGACCTGCTCCCAACCCCTGGAGAACTTCCACCGTGCGGGCTTCCAGCCGTTCGCTCAGCGTGACACCTTTCAAATAGGACGCGACTTTCTTGTCATCATGCTTTAGCTGGATCGAGGATTCGATGAATTGCGTCAACTGGCGCACCGTCATCTTCATTTGTGCCTCGATCGCAAGCCCTGCCGCGACAATCAGGACGGCCAGCCGTACAGTCATCTCTTTCATTTTCCCTCGCCTTTGGGCCTCCTGCTTTTGGCTGGTGGCGCCGGCCTCAGAACTTTGTCGATGGCAGCCTGGACTTGGAGAGCCATCACGCGGTAACCGGTTGGGTTGGGGTGCAGTCCGTCCAACGCAAGATCGTGCTTCAGAAGTCCCTTCTCGTCGAGCATGGGAGTGAAGTAGTCGAGGTAGAGGTAGTTGCGCTGCCTGCAAAAGGTTTCGAGCCATGTGTTGAGCGCGCGAATTGATTCCATGGGCCGGCGGCGCGTTACTTCCCAGGCGGGATTCTGATCCTTATTGTAATCATGCACCGGGAGAATAGAGGCGAAGATAGGTTTGATTCTGTGTTTATCGGCAAGGTCGGCGATCATGGTGAGGTTGGTTTGGATGGTTTCGAGCTTGATGCCGCGCGCGATGTCATTGGTTCCCGCCAACACCACCACGACTGCGGGTTTGTGGGCCGCGACATCGGCCGGGAACCGCCCGAGCATCTGGCTTGTGATCTGCCCGCTAATGCCGCGATTGACGTAATCCTTCTCCGGGAAATACTCGTTGAGGCGCCAACCGTCCGTAATCGAATCGCCCAGGAAAACGACTCGGGCATGGTTCGCCTGGGGCGGACCCAGCCGTGCGTTGGCCTCGGCGTAGCGGGCCAGATTGTCGCGGTCCGGATCTCGGAGGAGGAATTCCTTACGGTCGAGCAAGGCACGGAAATGCGAGTCGGCGCGCTCGAGTGCCTCGCGAAGCTCGGTGAACTGACGCCGTCCTTCTGCCGGGAAAGGAAATGGCTTTGGCAAGGCTTCCGAGAGGGCCAGATAGGCGCGAACGTTGGTGAGAAAATCGTAGTGCAGGTGGCCGTCTTGCGGACTGGCCGCCGAGCGCAACGTATTCAGAGATTGCCTGGTGTTCTCAATCACGGGAGCGCCAGCGCGAGCGAGCCCGGGAACCGCGGCTGTAGTGGACTGCATCAAGTGGATGATACGGGTATAGTGCTCAAAGGCCTGCTGGTTCGACAGCAGGGCGCTGTCTTCAGCCGCGGCGACTGTAACAGCAGCCAACAGATAAACGAATCGCAAGGCTCCTCCCGTGATTTGACGCTTCCAATGCATCCTTCGTTTCCGTTGCTATCCCGCAGCGAAACCGCTTGTCTCTCACACCTTCGGTAGCCCCCATGGTTCCCGGTAGGTCCGTGTCAACAACCGGTTGGCTTCCTCGTCGCCAGGGAAGCTCTGGGTACCCGGATCGAAACGGAGCTTGCGGCTCACCCGCCAGGCGATGTTGCCCAGATGCGTCAAAGAAGAAGCCACGTGACCGATGGCTATGTCGCAAGCAGGGAGCTTGTTATCACGGATCGAGTCCAAGAAGTTGCGCTTGTGCGCTGGATCGTGTTGCTCGTTGGTGGATTGGGTGCCCGGGTTGAGAATCTTGCCCTTGGACCCGACCGCACGCCACGAGGTATTCGAAATGATCACTGTTCCGTTCTCACCATAGATGGCGGCGCCTTCTTCTTCGCCTTCCATTGCGTGCGGAGTCCAGATCCGCATTTCGTAATTAAGGAGCGCGCCGGGATATTCCCATGTAGCGATCAACGTGTCGGGCCACTCCTGTGCGTCATCAAAGAATAGCTTCCCGCCCGAGGCCGAGACCGCATGAGGCCACTCTGGAAGTGTCTTGCCATGTGCAGCAAGGGCGGCCTCCAGACCTCGACGCGCGTAGTCGATGCGGTGGACGCCGTCGTTCCCGAGATCGCCTGTGCCATAGTCGAACAGCCATTTCCAGTTGCCGTGGAACCGCAGCGGATTGAATGGGCGCTTGGGTGCGGGTCCCATCCACAAGTCGTAGTCGACTCCCGGCGGCACGGCGCCGTCCGGTTGCCGTGTTACGGCGTTCTGCTTGGCCGTCTCCCAGCCACGCGCCATCACGACCTTGCCGAGCGCGCCAGAGCGAAGGAACTCCATGGCTTCGGCAAAGTGGCGGCCAATCCGCGACTGTATCCCAACTTGCACAATGCGCTTGTATTTGCGAGCCGCGGCGACCATGACCTGTCCCTCGCGAACATTGTGCGAGCAGGGTTTCTCTACATAGACGTGCTTGCCTGCCATGCAGCCCAGGATCGTGGGGATCGCATGCCAATGATCCGGCGTGCCCACGATCAGCGCGTCGACGGATTTATCTTCGAGCGCCCGTCGGAAGTCTTGTACCGTCTTGGGAGCGCGCCTCTGGCTCGTCTCCACCATCTGAAGCCCAGTGGCGAACAGCCGCGAGTCGACGTCGCACAAATAGGCGATCTCTACGTCCGGCATCGCTGCGAACCCCTTGAGAAGATGACCCGCGCGGCCGCGAATCCCCATACAAGCGAGCACGAACTTTTCATTGGGAGTGGCTTTGCCGAGCTGAAGCGCAGGCCCGCCCAGGACAGCCGTTTGCAGAAATGTACGCCTTCGCATGCCGCTCATGCTAACAAAGTCGGAGGAGCGCATGTGGGGCAGGTTGCCAACCTGCGCGCGATTGGTAATCGCGCCTGCCCCACATGCGGGCGCTCTCTGCTATGTTCGTTCTCTGAGCACCGGAGGCAAAGTGGAGACGACGGCCAGCCACAAGACCCATGTACTCATTCCGCAGGACCAGATTTCCAAACGCATCGAAGAGCTCGGCGCACAAATCCGCGCCGACTATTCCGATCGCACCATTTACTTGATCGGTATCCTCAAAGGCGCCTGCGTCTTTCTGAGTGACCTGGCGCGCGCCATCCCGGGCCCGGTGCGATTCGATTTTCTGGGCGTCTCGAGCTACGGTCGGGGTAAGACTTCATCTGGCGAAGTCAAGGTTACGAAGGACGTCGACGTTTCCCTCGAAGGCGAAGATGTGGTGATCGTCGAAGACATCGTCGATACCGGCGTTACCCTCACTTATCTCACACATCTTCTTTCCCAACGCCGCCCGCGATCCATTCAGATCGCGGCGCTGCTCGATAAACCTTCCCGCCGCATGCGGCCCGTGCACGTAAAGTACGTCGGCTTCACCATCCCCGACGAGTTCGTCGTCGGCTTTGGACTCGACTACGCCGAGGATTACCGGAACCTCAAGGAAATCTGCGTCGTTGAAGAGCCGTAGACTGTCATGACCGGCGACTTCCAGGTCTTCGGTCTGACCCACCAGTTGATTCTCGCCAGTACAGTGGGTCTCGGCTGGACCCTCGGTCACTGGGCGCGAGGCCGTGACCGCGCCGCAACGTTCCTCCGTAGATTCCTCGGCCTCTTCCTGATCGGGAACGAAATCGTCTGGTACATCTGGCGCTATTCGACCGAGGGATTCCGCTTCCCCGAAGGTCTCCCGCTGCAATTATGCGATCTGCTGGTGTGGTTCACGGCCATTGCCGCGCTGATCCGGAATCAATGGGCGTTCGAGTTCGCCTACTTCGCCGGACTGGCAGGTGCCGGTATGGCGCTGCTCACACCCGACCTGTGGGCGCCTTGGCCTTCCTATCCTTCGATCTACTACTTCCTGGTGCACAGTCTCATCATGACTACGATTCTCTTTCTGTTGTGGGCGCGGCTGGCCCAGCCAAGACCCGGCTGCCTGTGGCGCGTGTTCGCCGTGGTGAACGCCTATGCCGCCCTGATGGGGTGCTTCAACTGGATCTTTGGGACCAACTACATGTACCTGTGCGCGAAGCCTAAGGCAGCGAGCGTGTTGGATTGGTTCGGCCCGTGGCCGGTTTATATCTTCATAGGCGAACTATTCGCGTTGCTGCTCTTTGCCTTGCTGTGGCTTCCGTGGTGGTGGCGCAAGCCTCCCTCTGTCGTGACGGCTCGTTAACTGAGCCGCGACCATGAGGGAGCGGGTCGCAGAGCAGATACTCTGAAGGGATGTTGAAAGTACTCTGTGAGTCGCCTTCGGAGAAAGCTCTCTTCTGGGCCGGTGTGAGACTATTACAGCCGGATACAGGGAAGGAATGGAAGCAGCGGTTGGGGGATAGCGCAACGGTCATTCCGCGTCCCAGAGAAACTTGGCTGTCACCGCTAAAGCGGCGTCAGACCTTCTTCCGGCTCACCGAAGAAGAGCCCAGATCGCCAGGGTCGAAATGGCTAGTACCACGCAACGTCCTAACGAGCGCCAGAATCGCGATAACTCCCGAACACATCACAGGCTACTCGATTCTCAAATATGAGATCCCAAATCTAGAATTGAGCAACTTCGTGATCAAGACGCTGGCTTAGTGCACGGATTCAGAAGTTCGGCAACGTATTCTGTGATGACCGCTCCCTCGCGGTCGCGGCTCGGAAGTCGCTTGATACCGAGCCGCGACCGCGAGGGAGCGGTTTGTGTGAGGACACAGAATACGTGATCCTATTTATGAAACGGTCTACTTAGCTCCGGCAGCCCTCAGGCGAGCGGGCGTAGATCACACTGGCGGGCCGGAAAACGCCAACCAATCCCACATGCGCGCGCCCCGAAAAGACTGCGTTAGAATCGGGCCGAGGCTAACAGATGACACGTCGCGCCGCACTTGCCACGATTTCCGCACCGTTGTTCGCCCAAACCCATCTCAATGAAGATGCTGAGATCATGAAGGCTCTCGATGCCTTCATGAATGGCTGGAACTCGGGTGACGTCGCCAAGTACGCCGACGCGCTTCACTTCCCGCATCTCATTCTCGACGGCGGGCGCTATTTTGAGTACTCCAACCGTGAAGATTTCGTCGCCAAAGGCAAGGCCCATTGGGACCGGGTGCCGAATGAGTGGCATCACAGTGTCTGGGAAGAGCGTCGGATTGTCCAGCGGCTAGGCGATACAGCCCACGTAGCGGGACGCTGGGCACGAAAGGATAGCGCAGGTCGCGTCTTTCAAAGGGCTGATGTTGTTTATGTTGTTTTCAAAAAAGAAGGCCGCTGGAAGATATTTGCGCGCTCCGGCAGTCGGGAAACGCAGAGATCCCAAACAGCCTGACCAGCCATGACCCAAGCTGGCAGTACGTTTGCGGGACGCGTCGACTTATTTGGGAGCCTTCTTCGCGCCTTCTTCCGCGACCTGCTCTCCTGCGCGAGCCGCTCCAAGCATGCCCAGCATCATGGCATGATTACCCTCATGACAGGCGAACTCATAGATCGCGTCCTGAGTACGTTTGAGTGGAATCACGGCCGTCCACGGCTTCGTCCAGGTAGTCGGGTCGCTAAGCGTGATTTCATATCGGATCGCGTCCGGGGCGATGCGCGTGAACCGTTCAACCAAGTGTAAGTTTTCGCCAGATCCCATAAAGTTACTCTTGGGCGAGAAGTTGGTGGTATCGACAACTAAGGTTTTGCCTTCCCATCGGCCCCGCGAGTCTCCGTTCCACTGACGGATGCTCTGCGGAAGGTGCGGACGCCCATCCAGGGGAACGATGCGAGCATCGTGGATCACTTCCATGGTGAGCACCACATATCCGGGAGATTGCAGAATCTGATAGTAACTGTATGGACCGGCGCCAAAGTTACCACCAAGCCTTGGCACGCCGTACGTAATGCAGCGCAGCGCATTGCTCATATCTTCCGCCCCCGCTGGAAGGCGTTGCCTTGCCTCGGTCGCGGCCTGTCTCTGCTGCGCTTCCAGGGTCATAGGAGGAATCTTCCCATCCGGCGGATCGACAATCAGCGACGTTCGGTTATCGAATTCCCGCTCCACCATATTGTCGGAGCCGTGTGTCGCGTTTGGGTTCTTGTACTGTTCGACATTAGCCAATGCAGCCAGGAAGACATTATCTCCGGCGGCGTAGTCGCTGTTCCCGGTCTGGAACAGCCGCGCAGCTCGCTTCTTGAGTTCGGCGACTTCATCGTCTGTCAGAAACTCTCTTCCTTCCAATGCCTTCGGCCGTTCCAAGGGGGTTGCGCTGTTACTCAGCCAAACTCCCTGCAGGTCCGGCTGGCCGTCCAGTGTAAGAGGCGGAGTCCACACCTTCGTAGCAGCGGCCTTCTTCACTTTCGCTTTGGCCGCGCCGGCTTGGCCCGCGGCCACGCCTGAGGTCAGCGGTACCACCGCGACGACTATCGCCAGAGCACCCCAATACGCGCCAAATCGATGGTTCATCTAGACCTCCGTTCACGCCAAGTATACATCCGGAATTGAAGTTCATCTCGCAACGTCTGGAGGAGCGCAGTCATCAGTGGCTCAGCCCTCTACCTTATACGTTTGGCCGGCGTTTGGCCCAGGGTCGGGCATTCTCGAGCTGAGCGGCCAATCGGAACAAAGTTGCTTCGTCGCCGAAGCGAGCGGCGAACATGACGCCGACTGGGAGGCCGTCCGGTGACCAGTTGAGCGGCACTGACATCGCGGGCTGCCCGGTGACGTTGTACAAGCGCGTGAACGGGCTGAACTCGGCGTTCTCGCGAAGGACCGCCGTGGCGTCGTTGCGCGAAAGACTCAGCACGCCCAGCGGCACGGGCCGCTTGCCCAACGTCGGGCTCAGCATCACGTCGTAGGTCTGCTGGAATTTCGCGACAGCTAGGCCAGTCAGATGGCAGGTTGCGACGGCGCGTGAATAGTCGATGGCGCTGACGCGCAGACCCAACTGATAGTACGCCCAAGTTACCGGCTCAAGATCCTTTTCCGTTACCACACGACCGAGCACACGTGCGCGATCTTCGATTCCGCGGGCGAACGAAACGCGCTGGACAGCGAGGAAGGCCGCGGCCACGCCCGGAAAGTCGAGGGGCGGCTTGGCCTCCTCGATTCGATGGCCGAGGCTCTCGCATAGCTTCGCGACTTCGGCAGCGGCCGTGCGGCATTCGGGATCGAGCGGCGTTCCTAACGGAGGCTCGATGATCAGCGCGATGCGTAGTTTTCCCGGATCGGAACCCACTTCTTTTAGGAAGGGGCGCGCGGGCGGTGGCGCCCAGTACGGCGAGCCGATCTCGGGGCCGCCGGTCGAATCGAGCAGCGCCGCTGAATCACGCACGGACACGGTCACGGCGTGGCCGATCGACAGCCCGTTCCAGCCCTCAAGCTGCGTCGGACCGAAGGGCACGCGGCCGCGCGTCGGCTTCAGGCCAAAGACGCCGCAACAGGACGCCGGAATGCGGATCGACCCTCCGCCATCAGTGGCGTGGGCCATCGGCACCAGACGCGTTGCGACCGCCGCCGCCGCGCCTCCCGACGACCCGCCGGGCGTGCGCTCTGGCTTCCAGGGGTTTCGAGTCGGACCATACATCGCCGATTCGGTGGTCGGTGCAACTCCCATCTCAGGCGTCGTGGTCTTACCGAAAATGACCAAGCCCGCCCGCTTGTACCGCTCGACGAGCGTGCTGTCGAAGGTCGGCACATTATCCTTGTAGATCCGGCTGGCGAATGTCGTGGGCGTTCCGGCAAGCTGGTGGCCAAGATCCTTGAGCGGGAAGGGCACGCCGCGGAACGGGCCGTTGGGCAGGCCCTGCTTGATCTGCACTTCGGCCTTATCGAAGAAGAGCTGGCACAGCGGGTTCAGCTTCGGGTTGACCAATTCGACGCGTGCGCGAACGGCACCAAGGAGCTCCATCGGCGTGATCTGTTTCTTGGCGATGAGCTGCGCAAGGCCAAGGCCGTCGTATTCCTGGTATTCAGCCGCGAGACCCTTGTGCGTCAGTACTGCGCCCGCTGCCGCGCTTGCAGTTCGGATGATTCCTCTCCGGGTAACCATTCCAGAATTCTATGCATTGCATAATGCAGAGGCAACCTGATTGCGATCTCCGCAAAGCTTGACATATAATCATCCCGCCGTGACGATCGAACAATCCCGTGTTGCATACCTCCTCATGCTTAGTCTCGCCTCGCGGCATTTCGCCCCGGCCCAGACAATCACCGGAACAATCGTCGGAACGGTTAGTGATTCCACCGGCTCGGCGATTGCGGGGGCAGAAGTCTTAGTGGAACATGTGAACACCAAGGCGGCGCGCTCGGTACAGACGGCCGAGTCCGGCGACTTCGTTGCCGGCAGTCTTGCGCCTGGCGAATACCGGATCGAGGTGCGGATGGCCGGCTTCAAGTCGGTGGAGCGCAAAGGTGTAATGCTGATTGCGGCGGACCGGCTGTCTCTCGGTACTCTTGCCCTCGAGATCGGCGCCGTGGAAGAGAGGATTACTGTAACAGGCCAGATTTCCGCGGTGCAGACGGTGAGCGCGGAGAAGTCGGCTGCCATCACCAGTTCTCAGATTGACCAGTTGCTGGTCCGCGGACGCAGCGTCACGGCGCTTCTGGGACTCTTGCCGGGCGTCGTGGATCCACAGGACGGAGCGATCGACTCGCCGCAGGCCACCTCGAATTTCAACGTCAATGGCAGCCGGAACAATACGAACAATATGACGGTGGACGGCGTGGTCATTTCCGCACCGGGTGGTGCGGCGAATCTGCTGCTGCCGATCAGCATGGATGCCGTCGCGGAAGTGAAGGTGATGTTAAGCAACTTCCAGGCCGAATACGGCCGGCTTTCGGGCGCAACGGTCCAGATGATCACCAAGTCGGGGACTCAGGAGTTTCACGGCCTCGGATCCTATTTCAAGCGCCACGAGCAGTTCAATGCGAACAATTTCTTCAGCAACTACAACGGGCTTCCGAAACCGCGCTAGCGGTTCAACACCTGGAGCTATCACATCGGCGGACCGATTTACATTCCCGGCAAGTTCAACCGGAATCGGGAGAAGCTCTTTTTCTTCTGGAATCACGAATACTGGCCCAATAAGACCACATCGGCGATTCAGAACTCGACAGTGCCCACCGAACCGGAGCGTATCGGCGACTTCTCGAGATCGATCGATGTCAATGGTGTCTTGATCCCATCGTCGACCCGATGAACAACCGTCAACCTTTTGCGGGCAACGTGATTCCCGCGAGCCGGGTCGACCGCAATGGGCAGGTGCTGATGAACTTTTTCCCGAAGCCCAATGCACTGGATCGATCCATTACGAAAGGATCTTACAACTACACCACGCAGTGGGAATCGACCAGCCCGAATCAACTCGTGACGGGTAAAGTGGATGATCTGATCCGGTCGAACGACACCGTCTCGGGAAGTTACAGCATCCAGCGGATTGCCGGCCAGTCGTTTAACGGCGGTGGTTTGACCGCCTCCTTTGCGGCTCTCGCGACCGCGTCGGATACAACCAACCATGTGGGATCCTTCCGGCATCAGCACATCTTCTCGCCGGCGTTAACCAACGAAATCACTTTTGGCTTCGTAAAGAATGGAGGCCCGATCCGGATTACGGGCGAGGCAATGAAAGGCCTCCAAAGAACGCCGCTGGGCTTCACCGCAGGTCAGTTGAACCCGGCCAGCAACCCGCTTGACCTGTTGCCGGGAGTCGCCGTTCGGCGGCATCGTCGGCGCCGCGAACCTCACCTACGACGGCCGCTTTCCCTTCTTCCTTACCCGCGACAACATCGACTTCAGCAGCAATCTCGGAAAAGTGTAGGGCGCGCACACATTCAAGGCGGGTTTCTTTTACCAGTGGATCGGCCAGTACGATGGCCTGTGGGCGAACAACTTCAGCGGCAGATTCGATTTTACTCGCAACGTGAATAATCCTCTGGAATTGAACTATGCGTTCGCCAACGCAGCGCTCGGAGTTTTCAACTCCTACACCGAAGCCACGTCGCGCCCGGTTTCAGACATCCGCTCGCAAGGAATCGAATGGTCCCTTCAGGACAACTGGAGGGCCACCAAGAAGCTGACATTCGACTTCGGCGTGCGATTTTATTGGTTCCAACCCTTCGGTGTATCCGACAACCGTCTGGCCGGGTATGCACCCGACCGTTATGATCCTTCCAAGCGTGTGCAACTGATCGCACCCGCATTGAACAACGGAGTCCGGGCGGGCAGGCATCCGGTCACGGGGCAGATCTACCCAGCCGCGTTGATCGGCGCCATTGCTCCTGGCACGGGCGATCCGAATAATGGCATGGTGATCGCCGCTGATGACCGCAGCTATCCGCGAGCCCTGATCAACAACGTAGGACCCATATTGGGACCTCGCTTTGGTTTCGCTTACGACCCGTTCGGCAAGGGTAAAACAGCCATTCGCGGCGGCTTTGGAATCTTCTACAACCGCTTCCTCGGATACGCCTACTTGGGTGTGAATTCGTACCCGATCGTACAAACGCCGGTGGTGCAATATGATACCCTCGCGACATTCCGGTCGGCGCAGGGGTTCATCACACCACCCACCGTGATCGCCTGGGATCGGGACATGAAAGCTCCCACCGTAATGAACATGAGCTTCTCGATCCAGCAGCAGATCGGTTTCGGGACTGTGGTGGACATCGGCTACGTTGGTTCACTGGGCCGGCATTTATGGTGGGAGCGCAGCTTACAGGATGTGCCGCTCGGCGCGCGCTTCGATCCGAAGAATGCGGACCCCACCAACCCACGTGTTCCGCTGCCGGATATCTTTCTGCGCCCCATCGTCGGATACAGCGATATCGGCCTCCGGGAGGCCTCGGCGACATCCAACTATCATTCGTTACAGGTCACAGTGAATCGCCGCTTCGCACGCAACATCGAGTTCGGCGCTTCATGGACATGGTCGAAGGCAATGGACTACGTCGACGGCGATCAAGCTCGGATCACGACGATTGTGCCGCCGCGGTTGTACAATTATGGGCTCGCCGGCTTTGACCGGACACACATTTTGAAGGTGAACTGGCTTTGGGAGATTCCGGAAAGGAAGTGGAGCTTCGCGCCCGCCAAGGCCGTGCTCAACGGCTGGCAGCTAAACGGGATCGCCAGTTTCGTCAGCGGGGCGCCGGTTAGCGCGGGGTACAGCCTGGTAACCTCAGCGGACATCACTGGAACACCGAGTGTGGCCGCGCGCATCGTCCTCACTGAGGACCCCGCGCTGCCGAAGAGCGAGCGCACCTTCAGCCGCAACTTCCGCACAGAAGTGTTTCGCGCTCCTGCGGTCGGTACGATCGGAAATGCTGCCAGGTCCAATCTGCGAGGTCCCGGCCTCAACAACGGGGACCTCGCGCTCTTCAAGAATGTGGCGCTGCACGAGCGCGCGAAGCTCCAGTTCCGTGCTGAGTTCTATAACACGTTCAATCACACGCAGTTCAGCGCATATGATTCCACGGCCCGTTTCGATGCGGCCGGAAGACAGGTGAATGCGCGCTTTGGTGAGTTTACGACGGCGCGGACGCCGCGCATCGTGCAGTTGGCGTTGCGGCTGAATTTCTAATCCGGAATTCAGCAGGAGGGACGAGATGGCAAAGGCCAAGACGATTCTGGTAACGGGAGCAACAGGCGCGCAGGGTGGAAGCGTTGCCCGTCATCTTCTGAAAGGCGGCAATTTCGGAGTGCGGGCATTGACACGGCATCCCGAGTCGGAGAAGGCTGCCGCCCTCCGGTACGCTGGCGCTGAAATTGTGCACGGGGACTTCGATGACAAGCCTGGCGTTCGCGCGGCTCTCGACGGTTGCTATGGGGTTTTCGGCGTAACCAATTATTGGGAGCATTTTGACAACGAGCGTGAGCAGAGCAGACATCTCATCGATGCGGCGAAGGGCTCGCACGTCGCGCACTCTGTCTTCAGCAGCCTTCCGCCTGCCAAGAAGCTCAGCAGCGGGACCCTGGATGTTCCACACTTCGACATCAAGGCGGAACTCGAAGAGCATGCGCGCACTGTAAAACCCGGCTCGACGTTTGTGCACGTGGCCTTCTACTTTGAGAACTTTCTGACATTCTTTCCGCCGAAGTACCAGGGCAATGGCGTGTTCAGCTTCGGATTCCCGCAGGGAGATACGCCGTTGGCGGGTGTGACGGTGGAAGACGTGGGTGGAGTGGTCGCCGCAATTTTCGATCATCCCGAGCAGTTTCGAGACAAGACAGTCGGAATCGTCGGGGATGATATGCCTCCCGCCCGATATGCCGAAATCATGACCCGTGTCCTCGCAGCAAAGATCGTCTACAACCACATCCCACGGGAAGTGTTCGCATCGTTTGGCTTCCCTGGGGCCGAGGATCTGGCCAACATGTTTGAGTTCAACCGCGTGTACATTTCCAATCGCGCGGAGGATCTGAGCGAGAGTCGCAGGCTGTATCCTGGAATGCGCGACTTCGAGATGTGGCTGATCGCCAACAGGATAAGTTTCGTCTGGAAGCGGCAGCGGGAAGCGCGGAATGAGTGCGCTTCTCCTGGATACCAACAGCCAGAACTCCCGATCCGCACAAACGATCTGTGGCTGGCGGCGTCGGCGATGCAGCACAAGGTTCCCTCCCACGACGGACCGTCACTTCCTCAGTGCGCCCCAGATACTCACGGAATTCGTCGAACCGGCATCACGCGCCAACGGCCCAGAAAAGCGCAGCGGCGCACATCCGGATTGCTTCAGTAGGTTGTGCCGTAGCCCTTTCCCCTGGCCGTGAATTGAACAGGCGGGCTCACTTGGCCCACGTTCGCGTCGAAGTGCATTGGCACCTGGCTCAGATCGTTGGTCAGTTTCGCTTTAGCGGCGACCGAGGCGGCCGGCGCCAGAACGCAGGTTACGAGCAGCATAGCGATGTTCTTTTTCATCTCGGTGTTTCCTGTGCGGGTCATGGCTCATTCTGCAATCCTCAACCCCTGTGATTCGCCAAGATGTTGTGAAATGTTTGTAAACTCGCCCGATCGTGTTTATTCCGGACCGCCCCGCCGTTGATTGAAAAAGCCCTGGAGCAGCGTCGTACACTCCGCAGCCAGGACTCCCTCGGTGATCTCTAGTTGGTGGTTGAGCAGGTCGGAATCGGCGAGGCGGAACTTGGAGCGGACACCGCCGAAGCGCAAATCGCGCGAGCCGAACACGAGACGGCAGACACGAGCGTGAACCAGCGCGCCGGCGCACATGATGCACGGCTCGAGCGTTACATAAAGGGTCGACCCCTCCAGGCGATAGTTGCCGAGAGCTGTTCCTGCGGCGCGGACAGCCAGGATCTCGGCATGGGCCGTGGGGTCGTTGCGTGAAATCGGACTATTGTGCGCGCTTGCCACAACGCGGCCATCCATCACTAGCACAGCGCCTATGGGCACCTCACCGGCATGCGCGGCCGCGTGAGCCTCCCTTAAAGCCAGGTGCATGTAGTCTTCGTCGGGCATGGTCCTTTCCTGAGTATCGCCGACCAGCTAGAATTGTTTGTACCTGGGTATGTTCTCTCACCTTCCGATGATTCTCAAGAACAGTGTGCGCAACAAGCGCCGGAGCGTGCTGACGGTGCTGAGTATATCGGCTTCGCTGTGCCTGCTCGGTTTCCTGTTTGCCCTCTATCACTCTTTCTATTTCAGCGAAACGACAGCCGATCAGGCCATGCGCCTGATTGTGCGCAACAGGGTGTCGCTCGCGAATCCGATCCCGGTTTCGTATCAGCCGAAGATCAAACAGGTGCCGGGAGTCAAAGAAGTGATGATCTTCCAATGGTTCGGCGGCGTTTATAAGGACGCGCGTGATCCCGCCAATTTCTTCGGCCGCTTTGCCGTGGAGGGAGATAAGCTCGCCACCGTCTATAACGAGTACAAAATCCCCGACGATCAAATGAAGGCGTTTCTCGCGGAGCAGACCGCGTGCGTGGTCGGCCGCAAGACAGCCGAGCGGCACAAGATGAAGATCGGTGACCGGGTCGTGATCGTGGGCGATATCTTCCCGGTCACTTTGAACCTGACGGTTCGTGCCATCTATGACGCATCCCGCGATAACGAGAACCTGATGTTCCACTACAAGTATCTCGATGAAGCCCTGACAAGCCGGCGGCAGGGAATGGTGGGAGTGTTTGTTGTACGCATGGAGCGTCCGGAGGATGCCGCGGCCATCTCCAAATCGATCGACGACATGTTTCGCAACGCCCCCCTGCAGACCAAGACTGAAACAGAAAAAGCGTTCGAGTTGAGTTTTCTCGCCTTCCTGGGCAATGTAAAGATGTTCTTCCTGGCGATCTGCTCGGCGGTGACCTTCACGATTCTTCTGGTGGCGGGCAACACAATGGCAATGTCGGTTCGCGAACGAGTGCGAGAAGTGGGAATTCTGAAGACGTTGGGTTTTACGCCCGGCAAGATCATGACCTTGCTGGTGGGGGAATCCGTGATGATCTCGGCGATCGGTGGCCTGATCGGGTTAGGACTCGCGCACGCGCTGTGTGCAGCGATGCGGCAGATGCCATCGATGTTCACTGACATGAGCCGGATCATCGTACCGCCTTCGGTGACGGCTTTGTGTATCGCCGTGGCTGTGGCGATCGGCGTGCTGAGTTGTATCATACCCGCGTGGACAGCATCGCGGCGTTCCATTGTGGAAGCTCTGCGCGTCACGGACTAGATAACCGATTCAGAGACCTATGGCGATTCCACTCAGCTACAACCTTCGCAATCTGACTGCCCGGCGTACGACTACGATCATGACCGCCCTGGGGATCGGCCTGACGGTAGCGGTTCTGGTGAGCATCTCGGCGATGGTTGAAGGATTGCGGACATCGCTGACGGCGTCGGGACATCCTTTACAGATCCTCGTGACGCGCAAGGGGTCCACCGCGGAACTGAACTCCCTGATGACCCAGGAGAAGTTTCAGGTGTTGAAAGCAAAGCCTGGATTGGCCCACACGCCGAGTGGAGAGCCGATGGCATCCCTCGAGGTGGTCACGGTGATCGTACTCGAGAGTCCGGAGAATCCGTCGGGGATCAACATCAGCGTGCGCGGGCTGATGCAGACGGGCGTCGCCATGCGCGACAGCGTCAAGATCGTCGAGGGACGCATGTTCCAACCGGGACGCCGTGAAGTAGTCGTTGGCAAGGGCGTAGCCAACCGCTATCCAGTGGCGCGATTGGGCGGCAAGCTGCGATTTGGGCGCGGCGAGTGGAACGTGGTCGGAATCATGGACGGTGGGCGGTCCGCGGCGAACAGCGAAATCTTCTGCGATCTACCCCAACTGGCCTCCGATCAGAATCGTGAGACAGCGCTGAGTTCCGCGCTACTTCGTGCCAAAGATGAAGTGGCGGCTCAAGCGATGGTCAACGAATTGACTGCCGACCGGCAGTTGAACGTCGATGCAGTCGCGGAGAAGTCATACTACGAGGCGCAAATGACATCGGCGGCGCCGATCCGTTTTCTGGGGATTTTTGTGAGCGCGATCATGGCGATCGGGTCGTGCTTTGCGGCGATGAATACGATGTACGCGGCGGTAGCACGCCGTAGCGCCGAAATCGGAACTCTTCGAGTGCTCGGATTCTCACGATTGGGAATCTTGGCGAGCTTCTTCATTGAATCGTTGCTGCTGAGCCTGCTAGGCGGCCTGATTGGGTGCCTGCTGGTCCTGCCACTGAACAATCTGGAGACAGGAATCGGCAGCTTCGTGACGTTCAGCGAGATGACGTTTCAGTTCCGCGTTTCGCCGGAAATCCTGCTGGTCGGTATTGGATTCGCGCTGGTGATGGGCGCCGTCGGCGGCTTGTTTCCGGCAGGCTCAGCGGCGCGAAAGCAGATTCTCGTGGCTCTGCGGCAGGCGTAGCAGGACATGGCAACACAGGATCTGGAGAGTCTACGGATCGACCGCTCGATGAAGACCGGATCGAGTGGCTCGAAATGGGCGACACGATGGATCGTCATTGGCGTGGTTCTGTTCCTGCTACTGGGGGCCGGCAGGTGGATTTATGGCAAGCTGAACCCGGAGATCGAGGTCGACGTGATTCGCGTGAGGGCGGCGTCGACAGGTGGGAATGCTGCGAGCGGGAGCGTGATTCTCAATGCCACCGGCTACATCATCGCGCACCACAAGATCCAGCTCGCCTCGAAGGTAGTCGGTAAGGTTGCCTGGATCGGCGTCGAGAAGGGGGATCGCGTCCAGGAGGGTCAAGTCATTGTGCGGCTCGAGGACGATGAGTACCGCGCGCAGTTGCAGCAGGTGAAGGGAAATCTCGCGATGCTGCAGGCTCGGCTGCAGGAGCTGCTGAACGGGTCCCGGCCGGAGGAAATCGCCGTGGCAAAGGCGAATCTGGAACAGGCCAAAGCGGACATGGAGAACGCCAAGACCAATCTGGAGCGCGTGAAAAAACTGGCGTCGGAGAAAGTATTCTCACAACAGGCGCTCGACGACGCTCAATCGCGTTACGATGCGCAGCAGGCGCGCGTCGCCTCCCTCGAACGAAGCTACGAGCTGGTACGGATCGGTCCGCGGAAGGAACTGATCGATCAGGTGCAGGGGCTGATCGTCCAGGCGCAAGGACAAGTTGCCTTCTATGAAACGCAATTGTCGAACACCGTGATCCGTGCCCCAATCACGGGGACGATCCTCGAGCGCGTGGTGGAAAAGGGTGAATTTGTTACCACGAGTTTCGTGGGGGAGCGAGGAGCCAAAGGCTACGTGGTGTCGCTTGCGGATTTGAACGATTTGCAGGTGGAGCTCGACATCAATCAGAACGACTTCGCGCGGTTGGGTCCGCGGCAAAAGGGGACTATCACGACCGATGCCTTTCCGGACCGCAAGTACGAAGGATATATCGAAGAGATTTCACCCGAGGCGAACCGCCAGAAAGCGACCGTGCAGGTAAAGGTTAAGGTCGTGAATCCGGACGGCTATTTGCGTCCGGAAATGAATGCAAGCGTGGCGTTCTATTCCGAAGGTAAGACTGGTCCCGCGACGGAAGCGAAACCGCTGGTGTTCGTGCCGTCGGCTAGTGTACGGGAAGGCGCCGTCTTCGTAGTTCTGAACGGCAGGGTCATCCGCCGTCCGGTAAAGACGGCGGGTGTGACACAGGAAGGACTGCGGATCGAGGAGGGATTGGTGGGTGGCGAAGATATCGTCGCGAATCCAACCGAGGCCCTGAAGGATGGGGTCCGTGTGAGGAAGAAATCATGAGTGATGTTGTCATCGAAACCCGGCATCTGACCAAAGAATTCGTCCGCGACGAGTTTCGGGTAGTTGCGTTGAGGGATGCCCAGCTTACAGTAAGCAAAGGTGAGTTTATCGCACTGATGGGCCCTTCGGGTTCCGGCAAGTCGACCCTGCTGCATCTGCTGGCGGCAATGGATCGCCCGACAGGCGGCGAGATTGCGGTGTTGGGCAAGAACCTGAATGGGATGGACGAATCGCAGATGGCGCGATGGCGGAACGAGACGATCGGTTTTGTGTTTCAGTCATTTAACCTGATTCCAGTGCTGACGGCGCTGGAGAATGTTGAGCTGCCGCTAAAACTCACCAAGCTTGGAAAATCCCAGAGACTGGAGCATGCCAAGAAGGCGCTCGAGTTGGTTGGACTGGGGGACCGGCTGCATCATACGCCTCGCCAATTGTCGGGTGGCCAGGAGCAACGGGTGGCGATCGCACGGGCGATCGTGACGGACCCGGATCTGATTCTCGCCGACGAGCCCACGGGGAACCTGGATGCGACTTCGGCACGCGACGTGCTCACGCTGCTGGGCCGATTGAACAAGGAGTTTGGTAAGACGGTCGTCATGGTGACGCACGATCCGCACGCGGCCAAGGCTGCGTCTAAGATCCGGTATCTGGATAAAGGAGAACTCTTGCCGGAGGGCCAGAAACCGGAGGATTGGGATTTACACTGAAGGTGGTGTTTCCGGCGGCTGCTCTTCCTGTTTCTTCTTGTCCGGTGTTGCAATGTCGAAAAAGACAACCACGAAGACGACACCCAACGCGGCGAACGTGGCGAGAGTGCCGATGACGAGATAGTCGGTTGGACGCCGGGGACCGGGCAGCAGTTGATCGAAGACGAAGATAACGGCGGCGAAAACCAGGATCGTCGTGATGGCAAGAGTTACCCGCTTGCCGGGCCGGAGAGCCATTAAGTAGATTGTAGCGGGACGGCTTAGACGCGGTTGCAGCAGGGCATCAGAAAGCCGGCCGTATCCAGTTCAACAGTCTCTTCGCGTTGCCGCGATAGACTGGCTCCAGCACGTCGTCGCTCAGCCCCATGCCATAAAGCCGCCACCAGGAAGGCCCTTTGATGAACTCATCACGAGTCTCCAGGATGCGCCACCATGACCGCCACATCTCTGCGCTAACAGTCTGGTCGCTTCCGTACAGAATCCGGGTCTTATACTTCGCGAAGAATGCCGGCGCCGTAAACGGCTGGCGGCCGAACTCATAGGCGCGTGCCGAGAGATCGACGTTCAGATTCGGAAACCGGTCCAGTGCGCGGCCCAGTTGCGCCAAGTCATGGCCGATATTGCTGAAGTGCACAGCCACGAATGTCGTTTTCTGATGCCGCTCGAGCAGCGTGTGAAAACGCGTGATGAGTTCCGCGTGCGACGGAACGTCGAGCCCGTGCTGGTTGTATCGCTGGAAGCCCGGCGTTCGCTCCTGGCGCTCATCCGCGGGCTGCCAGGCCGAGGGGTGATCGGCGATGTGCAGGTTCACGGGCATATGCAGCTCGGCGCACGTCTGCCAGAACAGATCCAAGCGGCGGTCATCGACATGGAGCCGCTTATCGCGCGGCTTGAGAGTATCGGAATCGGCAAAAGTCCCTGCGCCGAAGCCTCTCCCTTTGTCTGTGACTTCACCTACTCCGCGGGCTCCCATGCGGTAACAACGGCGGAGCTCCGCGGCAACTTTCTGGGGATAGTCCCGTGCTTCAATGTCGAGGTTTCGTGTGTCGATGCCACAGTACAGCATGAAGCGATTCGGATAAGGTTTGAGATACAACTCAACCAGCCGGTCGAAAGCGGGGCCCACCGCACCGGTCAGCAGGACGGCGGTCTCGACGCCGACCTGATCCATGATCTTCACCCACTCCGCGACTTGCTGCGGCGTTTGGCCCGCCGGGTGCACGTGAACGTCAATTACAGGGAACTTCGCCTTCGCCACGTGGGTTTCGGGTACAACCAGGTTCGATGCCGGATTGTAGTCCTTAAGCAGAACTTTGTTCATCGGGCCATCATAGCCCCGCTCGGAACGTCGCGACGGCTGCTTCGCCTCTGGCGTTTGAGCCCTCAACAGCGCCGGCTGCCAAGCACATACCACAACAACGACCGCAAGCGAATGGATCCGCATAGGTTTCGTATAGCATGTTTGGCTTACCGGTGCTGGCTGGCAGAGCGGCCATCCAGCCGCAATCCTAAAAATAAATGCGCGCGGCCAGGCGAAACGAGCGGTCGGCATAATGCTGCTCTATTCCGTGAAGGCGACCGATCCTACCATGCTGGCTCTGCCGGCACTAACGATCTTCGCAGCGGCACTGCTGGCCGCGCTGCCGCCCGTCATTCATGCGGTACGGATCGATCCTGCGTTGACGCTGCGGGGCGACTAATCGTCTGGGCCGCCTGAGCCGAGTGGTATCCTGACTTTTGACCCTTATGCTGAAATGGATCTTGTGCGCTGCTGGTGTGCTTTCTGCGGCCGATCCAGAGCGCGACTTCTCCGGTACGTGGAACCTGAATCCGGGTCTCAGCCGTGTGGATGTACTGCCCATTCCCGAAGACAAGACATTGCGGATCGAGCAGAACGGGAGCACCATCCGGTGCTCGAGCGAAGCCGGGGCGTGGAACTTCACCACGGATGGGCAGCCTTCGACAGCGAAGCTGGCAGGTGCGACGCTGAGCATTGTGACCAAGTGGGAAGGCGCGGCGCTGATGATCAATTCACTTGGCTCCGGCCCGCGCAATTTCACACTGATGGACCGGTGGCGCCTTTCGCGGGATAGAAACACCCTGACCATCCGGCGGCAGTATCTCCATGGGACGGCGGAGCGGGAATCGTCGCTGGTCTACGAGCGCGAAGGCGGCGCCACGGCGCCCTCGTCCCCGGCGCAGGTGGAGCACCCTACTGTCATCAGCGCTGGGCGTGGAATAAACAACGGTGATGTCGTGGTAAAAACCGGCACCAAGATTGCTCTTGTGGCTGTGAACGGCATCAGCACCAAACAGGCATCCTCCGGCGACCGCGTCTATCTGGAAGCATCGTTTCCAGTATTGGTAGATGGTCGCGTCGTGATTCCGGCGGGCTCGCATGTAACGGCAACGGTCACGCAGTCGAAGCGGGCGGGACGGGCGAAGGGCAGAGCGGAGCTGTATCTTCTCTTCGATTCGCTGATTCTTTCCAATGGGACGACTCGAAACCTGCGCGCGCGTCCGGGCGGCGTCGAGGGCCAGTCCACCGAGCGGAATGAAGGAGCGATTCGCGGCGAGGACGATAAAGCGGGTGATGCCGCCAAGGTCGGCGAAGCAGCGGGTGCTGGCGCGTCCGTTGGCACGGCGGTCGGGGCGGCCACGGGACACTACGGATTGGGCGCGGGAGTTGGAGCGGCGGCTGGAGCCGCGGCTGGACTTGGCCGCGTGCTGCTTTCGCGCGGTCCCGATGTCGTGCTGCCCAAGGGCGCCTCGCTCGAGTTAGTCCTGGATCGCGACTTGACGTTCCTCGCCAAGGAACTGCCCATCCGATAGCGTGATACAATCCCCTCCCAGAGACTTCGGGAGGCCGCAATGCGAAATCTGATTGCTGGATTGCTCTACCTTCTTCCAGCCGGCGCCCAAACCATCACCAGCTCGATCGTCGGATCGGTGGCCGATCCAACGGAATTGCCCGTTGTTGGCGTCGAGGTCGTTTTGCGCCAGCCCAGCACCGGCCTCGAGCGGCGCACGCAAACGGACGCGCGCGGCGACTTCATCTTCGGAGGGCTCCAACGCGGGGAATACGACATCTCGGTCACGCACCCGGGCTTCAAGAAGCTCGAGCGCCGCGGTCTGGTACTCTCGACCTCGGAAACGCTGTCCGCCGGCACGATGCGCCTGGAAGTTGGTACCGTGGCCGATACGGTGACGGTCGCGGCGCAAGGCGCGATGGTGCAGACCGCGAGCGCCGAGCGGGCCGGCGTAGTAACCAGCAGCCAGGTGGACGGCCTGGCGATCCGCGGCCGCAATCCGCTCAGCCTGCTGCAACTGGTCCCGGGAGTACTCGACAACACCAGCGACGAGGCGATCAACCGCAACTTCAACATCAACGCCCTGGGCAATCGCAACAACACCAATAACGTCATGGTGGACGGCATGACGATGAACGCCATCGGCACCAACGTCCGCTCGACTGTCAACCCCAGCCAGGATGCTGTCTCAGAAGTCAAGGTACTGCTCTCGAACTACCAGGCGGAGTTTGGACGTATGTCCGGCGCCAACATCCAGATCATCACCAAGTCGGGGACGCAGCATTTTCACGGACTCGGGAGTTACTTCAAGCGGCACGAGCAGTTCAACGCCAACAACTTCTTCGCCAACCGGCTGGGCCAGCCCAAGCCACCCTACCGTTATCACACCTGGAATGGCAGCGTGGGTGGTCCGGTGTATATCCCAGGCAAGTTCAACCGGAACCGCGAGAAATTGTTTTTCTATTTCTCCATCGAGCACTGGCCGCTGCGGACGAGCAATCCGATCACGCAGCTCACCGTACCCTCGGAGCTCGAGCGCGCCGGAAACTTCTCACAAACGCTCGACCTCAACAATCGCCTGATTGTGGTGAACGATCCGTCCAATAACCGGGCTCCGTTCCCGGGCAACATCATTCCCTCTTCGCGGATCGATCCGAGCGGGCAGTCGCTGATGAAAGTCTCTCCGGGGCCGAACTTCTTCGATCGGGGAATATCGGCTGGCCGGTACAACTACGTCTTCCAAAGCGAATCCAGCAACCCGCAGCGCACACAGACGCTGAAATTCGATTACCACTTCACCCCGCGCGACATCCTTACTTTCAACTGGACCTACTATTTCGACAACAACACAAGCCCAGCTCCCGGCGCCAACTGGCCGATGATGATCCGCACCGCGGATCGCAAGGGCAAGCTCGGCGTCATTCACTACCAGAAGGTCATCAGTCCGACCCTAGTGAATGAGCTCAATGCAGGCCTTACATCCGGTCCCGAAATCGACTTCATCTCTGAGGAAGAACTCACGCGCGTCCGGCGGGACATTGTCGGTTTTCGCGCCGGACAGTTCAATCCCGGAGCCAATCCTCTGAGCATCATTCCGAGCGCGACGTTCGGCGGCGTGCAGAGTCCGGCAACCTTGGGCATCGAATCCCGCACCCCCCACCGCGCGCTCAACGAAACCTTCAACCTCACCGACACGGTCAGCAAAACGGTGGGCGCGCACACACTCAAAGGGGGCATCTACATCGACCAGTTGTGGCGGAACGCCAGCAATGGAAGCGCTTTCAACGGCCAGTTCGATTTCGGCCGCAATGTCAACAACCCGCTCGACACCAACTATGCTTACAGCAACGCCGCCCTCGGCGTGTTCAACACCTACACGGAGGCGTCAGCCAAGCCATACAGCCATTACCGCGTCAGCAATCTCGAATGGTTCGTGCAGGACAACTGGAAAGTGACCCGCCGCCTGACGCTCGATTACGGCATGCGGTTTTATCGGGTATTTCCTCTTGTCGAACGCGACAATCTCGTGTCTGGCTTCGATCCGGCCCGCTACGACCCCGCGCGTCGCGTCGCCTTGATCGCCCCAGCGTTACGCGGAACAACCCGCGTTGGCCTCCATCCGGTAACTGGTGAGGTGTATCCGGCGGCGCTCATCGGTGCGATCGCACCCAATCTCGGCGACCCGTTCAACGGCATGGTGGTTCCCGCGCGCGACAGCAGCTATCCTCGGGCCCTGCACGAAGATCGGGGAACGCACTATGCCCCCCGCTTCGGCTTCGCCTTCGATCCTACGGGCAAAGGCAAAACCGCGATCCGCAGCGGCTTCGGCATGTTCTACAACCGCCAGAATCTGGGCGCCACGCTCAACGAGTTCACCGTACAGCAGCCACTCGTGTTAAATCCGATCGTATATTACAGCACCATCTCCTCGCTGCTTTCCTCAAGCGGTTTCCAGTTCCCGGCAAATATTCTGGCGCTCGACCGCATCGGCAAAGTTCCCACAGTGATGAACTTCAGCTTCTCCATCCAGCACAATCTTGGCTTCGGAACCATTGCGGATGTCGCCTACGTCGGTGTGCTCAGCCGTCACTTGATGTGGCAGCGGAACCTGAATGCTATCCCGTTCGGCGCCAACTTCAGTCCGGCAAACGCAGATCCCACTGTCGCTCGTACGCCGTTGCCCGCTAATTTTCTGCGTCCCATACCGGGTTACGGCAACATCAACCTCCGCGAATGGGCAACCACGTCAAATTACAACTCACTCCAGGTGAGCGTCATCCGCCGCTACGCCCGCCGCTTGCAGTATGGGTTGGCCTGGACCTGGTCGAAGACCCTTGACTACACCGACTCCGACACGCAGAATGCCAGCACGCTGGTGCCGGTTCGCGTCTGGAACTACGGCCTGGCGAACTTCGACCGCACGCATATCGTGAAGGTGAATTGGCTCTACGACGTCCCCAATTCACCTTGGGGAAATGCCATGGCCAAAGCCGCACTGAACGAGTGGCAGATTTCCGGGATCGCGAGCTTCGTCAGCGGCGCTCCATTGGGCGTTGGCTTCAGCACGGTAACGGCTACGGATATCACGGGCTCTCCCACCGACGGCGCGCGCATCGTGGTGACCGGCAATCCAGTCCTCCCAAAAAGCGAGCGGACCTTCAGCCGCAACTTCCGCACCGGCGTCTTCCAGGCGCCGTCGGTGGGGACTTACGGAAATTCGGCGAAGACACTGATTCGCGGCCCCGGCATCAACAACTGGGACCTCGCGATCTTCAAGAACTTCCCCATCCGCGAACAGGTTCGCCTTCAGTTCCGCTGGGAGCTTTATAATGCGTTCAACCATACCCAGTTCAGCGCGGTCGATACGGCCGCGCGCTTCGATGCACAGGGCAGCCAGGTGAACACGCGTCTTGGTGAGTTCACGGCAGCCCGCGGCCCGCGCATTATGCAGTTCGCACTACGAATGTATTTTTAGGTTATCGTTGTGGGACCGCTTGCTCACGCGCGCTCGAGCTTGCAGCGGCGAACCTCTGTCTGTCGTCCCGTCGCGCGATAAACTGGATACCGTGTCACACGCTTTCAAAGCCATTGCTTTTCTCGCGTTCGCCGGGCTGCTCCCGGCATCAGACTCCCCGCCAAAGCTCCAGCCCCACTCGGAAACCGGCGAGCCGGATGGTTTCACCGCCCACGTTTGCGGCCAGTGCATGATGGTCGGCGGGCCACAATCGGTAGGAATTTTCCTGATCAATCTGCAAAACTCTCCCACGCCCGACGGAGGTTTTCGGGATGCCACTCTACCACCGAATTGCAACCCGCAATCGGTTGCCGAAGTATTCTTCTCAACCAACAGAGAGAGCGTGAACGGATTCTATCGGGAGATGTCCGGCGGACGCGCCTGGATCACCGGTGAGATTATCGGAGTATTATCGATTCCTGATCCGGAGCCGGACAACCGCCAGTGCTTCACGGGCCCGAAGCTCATCCAAGCAGTCGAGGAGGCGGCGCGAGCGCAGGGTATGGTTTTTGACAGATTCAGCCGGCGCGTCTATATCACCGCCCCGCGGATGGGTTGCCGTACCGCCGCCAGCGGCGGACCCACAGCGACCGTAGCTCGCGTCCCCGTCTCGATCTTCGGCGGTGGCTGCCCCGCTGCGAGCCACGCAGCGCACGAAATCGGTCACACGTTCGGACTCGGGCACTCTATGCTCGACACCACGATGGGTGGAGGGCCGTGGGGACAGGCGTCGCAGGAGATCGGCGACGTGATGGGATATTCGGGAATTCTGACGCCGTTCAACGCGGTTCACCGCGACCAATTGGGGTGGATCTCACGCGAGCGAAAGCGCTACCTCGACAGCCGGACTCTGCAACGCGGTAGCCTGGTGGACCTACATCTCGCTCCACTCGGTAACGAAGCTACAGACAACACCGATCCACAGATCGGCATTGTTTCGTTCCCCGACGGAAGCCCACAGGACTTTTACCTGTCGTTCCGCAAGGCTCATGGGCTGGAGGCCAATCTGGACCAGCCCACGCCAAGCCCTGGCGTGACCGGCGGACCTTATCTCAACAACCTCAGCATTCACTGGTTCAACCGTTACTGTCCCAACGTCTACGGCGATGAATCGAACACCGTGAAGCAGCGCAGCTACTTATTGAAGACGCTGGCGGACGGCGGATCCTTCACGCCCGCACTGACAGGCGAGCACCCCTCGATCACATTCCGGCAGATAGGGATTGGAGAGCGCGGCAGCCTTCACATTCAGATCGCCACCGCACCTTAGCTGAGGAAGTGGATCTAGAATCCCGCTTTCGGAGCCTTCTTCTTAAGCCAGGAAACAAATTCCTGCGGAGCGCTCATGGTCGACAGCCTTCCTTGCCGCACCAGGGCCCAATCCTGGAACAGTCCAGACGCCTTGATTTCGGCTAATGTCACCGGCGGTTCCATTCGGCCTGCGTATTCGAGATCGATGACGGCGAGCTTGGCGTTCTTGGGATCGGACCTGGGAGCGGAAACTACCCGTGCCCAGCCGACGATGGAGGACCCTCCTCCGGAGTGATAGATAAACACGCAATCGCCCGGCTGCATCGCTCGAATGGCTCTAACGGCCTGCGGGTTGGAAACCCCGTCCCAGACAGTTCTCCGTTCGGCTTCAAACTCTTCAATCGAATAGGTTTCGGGATCCGTCTTGGCGAGAAAATAGCTTGGCAAGCGGCCGCCTCCCTGTTAAGGTTTGCACTTTCAGACCGGATGACGCAAGTTTCCGCTGATCGCCGCCGATAAATCATTGGTGCTACAAGGAGTAAGGTTCCGCCAGGGATTGGGATGATATGATGGAGACTGGGCGCTTGGGCGATGGAAACCCATCGTGGCTTTGATCACACGAAAGTTGGAGGAAGCAGGCTCATGCGAGGACGCATAGTGGCGCGGAGGTTCGCCGGGTTGGCGTGGTGTATCTTGGCGATCGTTTGTGCGGCGGGTCTCAACGGGCAACAACAGACCCAGCAGGAAAAGCAACAAGAGGAGCCTAAACAGCCTTCTCCAACGGCTGACGAAGCCAAGGTGACCGAGGGTTTACCGGCGCCGGTCGATCCCAATGCGTACAAGATCGGGCCGGAAGATGTCCTGGCGATCATCGTCTGGAAGGAGGCGGAGTTGAGCAGCCGGGTGGGGGTTCGACCGGATGGAATGATCACTGTGAACCTGATCGGGGAAGTTCAGGTGAACGGGCTGACTCCCATGGAGCTTCAGGCCAGGCTCAAGGACGAGTTCGGCAAGATTGTCATCAATCCGATCGTCCAGGTTCAGGTCTTGATGGTGCGTAGCAAGAAATACTACATCAGTGGGATGGTAGGACGGACAGGAGCTTTTCCTCTGGTTGTCCCCACCACCGTGCTCGAAGCGCTCACGCTGGCCGGCGGACCGACCGAGTTCGCCAACAAAAAGAAGATCGTCATCATGCGGGGTAAGGAACGATTGTTTTTCAACTGGGACGAAGTAGTCAAAGGGAAAAACCTTCAACAGAATATCCGCCTGGAAAACGGTGACTTTATACACGTGAAATAGCAGAGCGGATCGTAAGGAGGAATGGACGATGCAGGCAACCATGACTCAATTGGGCACCGTGAATCGGCGCCCCATGGATGTCGAGGATTATCTCATGATGGCCCGGCGCAACCGGGGATGGATCCTCGGTCCATTGTTGGCCGGGATTACCATCGCCGTCGTAGTGGCTTTTTTCTGGCCGAACACCTACATTTCTGCCGCGGCAATTCGCATTGTGCCTCCGACCATCCCGGAGAAATATGTTCCCACCAACGTGAACGTACAGATGGCGGATCGCGTCATCGCGATGCAGCATACGATTCTCAGCCGCAATACCCTGACCAATATTATTCAAACTTACGATTTGTACCGCCGCGAACGGAATAGGCTTCCGATGGAAGACATCATCGAGAGGATGCGAAAGGATATCTCAACAGGCTCGGTTCAGGTTCGCGGAGCCAGAGACCAGCGGAACGCGATGGCTTTTCAAATTGCCTTCGCCTATGAGAACCGGTATATGGCGCAGAAAGTCACACGGGATCTGATGACGCGGTTTATCGATGAGAACAGCCGGGAGCGGTCGAGCCAGTCGCAGCAAACAACCCAATTCCTCCGTGACCAGTATGCGGCGACCAAGACCGAGATGGACCGTATGGAAGCGCAGCTCGGCCAGTTCCGTCAGGCCAATCTGGGAAAACTGCCGGAGTCTGCCACGTCGAACATGCAGCAGATGACGGCCATTGAGTCCCGGGTTCTTGCTCTCAACAGCAGCGTCAGCCGTGCCAAGCAGGAACAATACATGATCGAGTCGGAGCTGAAGGTGGCCCGCGAGCGGTTGTCGGCTATGGCCAAAGCGGCCAGCGCGGGCGAGCCGATGCCGGGAGCCCGCCCGGCCTCCACTCCAGTTGCCAGCGAAGCCGATCTGGAAGCGGCCAATCTGGAAAAGGAGATCCAGAAACTCGAGCGTTATCTCGAGCGTATGCTCGAACAATACAAGCCGACTTATCCGGACGTCCAGCGGATCGAGGTTCGCATCAAGGCATTGAAGAAACAACGGGACGACGCTCTTAACAAGAAACTGGCGATCTCGGCCGCGCAAACGCCGGAATCCGCCTCTCCCCAGCCCGGCCAAGTGCGCCTCACTCCGATGCAGATGAAGGAGCTGTCGGAAGCCGAAGGCGTGATCGCGCGCCTCCAAAATCAGGTCCGCGCCAAGGAAATGGAGATCGAGCGTTATATCCGCGAGATTGGCGAGGCCGAGAGAAAGAGTAAGGACATTCAAAGCCGGCTGGAGCTCTCGAGCATTGGTGGAGCGCAACTGGAACAGATGATGCGCGACTACGATCTCGCCAAGAAAAACTACGACGAGTTGAAGGTCAGGCTGACCCAATCGCAGATGGCAAGCGATGTGGAAGAGCGCAAGCAGGGCGAAACTCTCGAGGTGCTGGATCTTCCCTCGCTTCCGGAGACTCCCACCAAGCCGATCCGCGGAGTGATCGTGGCCGCTGGAGCGGTCATCGGTCTGGTTCTCGGAATTACGCTTGCCGCCGTTCGGGAGCTCAAGGATACTTCACTGAAGTCTCTGAAGGATGTGCGTGCCTACACACAATTCAACGTGCTGGGAAGCATCCCCTTGCTTGAGAACGACCTGGTGGTCCGGCGGCGGAGAAGAATCGGCATCCTGGCCTGGATTGGTGCGTGTCTGGTGAGTGTAGTGGCCATGGCGGGTGCTATTTACTACTACTATTCGACAACGATCGCGTAAGCGCTTGGTGCCCGATTCCTGTGTTAGAAAACGATAGACTTCGCCCTGGTAATCAATGGTGCTTCAAACGGAGGGTTTATGAGTCGGGTTCATGATGCTTTGAGAAGACTGGAAAATACGGGAGGCATGAATCCTCCTCCTCGGGCTGTTCACAGTTCTCCGCCGGCTGGCGCCGGTACTCCGCCGGCTCCACCAGCGCAAACCAGGACTGCTGTCGTCGATCCTTCGTCGCTCAATGGCCTGCTCGAGCAGGTGAAAGAGATCCCTTGGGATCCTGCGCCGGAGGCCCATCTCATCGATTCAGATGTGCCCAAAGATTCGCCGACCGAAGAGTTTCGCACATTACGCACCCGCCTGAACCACTTGCAAACCTTGCAACCTCTTCATACTGTGATCGTCACCAGCGCGTCCCCAGCCGAGGGCAAGTCGTTTGCGGCCGCCAATCTCGCTCTGGTCGAGTCGCATCTGCAGGGCAACCTCACTTTGCTTTGTGATTTCGATTTTCGCCGCCCCATTCTGCACAACCTGTTCAAGTTCGACCGCACGCCTGGTCTCACCGATTACCTGACGGGTAAGGCTAGCCTCGCCGAAATCATCAAGCGAGTCAAAGGCACCAACCTGTACATCGTCCCGGCGGGCACCGCTGTCATGAACCCCCTCGAGTTGTTGAACCTCAAGGAAGTGAAGATCATGATGGACCGCCTGCCGAGTCTGTTCAACTGGATCATCCTCGATAGTCCACCCATGTTGTTTGCCGCCGATGCTAACCTCATGGCCACTTATTGCGACGGGACCCTACTCGTGGTTCGACTCGGCCAAACTTCCATCGACTCCGTTACCCGCGCGCTGCAAGGAATGAGCCACAACAACGTGCTGGGCGTGATCGCCAACGCCGCCAAGCGCGGCGAGTTGTACTCCAAGTACACCTACTATCAGTCCTATTACTACTCGGAAGAAAGACAGAAGCGCTCCCGGGAAGAGGCGGAGGAAATGGATGAATCTCCTGAATCCGCCGAGTCCACAGAAACACCGGAGCCAAGGCAATAGCCGCCAAAGCAATAGCCAGATGCATAGCCAGGTACTGGTCTGTTACAATCAGATTGATTCACTTAGGAGAAAGGATTCTGCCGGATGAAGGCTGGTATCCACCCCGCATACAACGAACTCAACGTCATTTGCGCCTGCGGCAATCACTTTAAGACTCGCTCCACGCACAAGGGCGATATCCGCGTCGAAATCTGCTCCAATTGCCACCCCTTCTTCACCGGCCGTCAGAAACTGATCGACACGGAAGGCCGCGTCGAACGATTCACCAAGCGTTACCAGAAGGCCGCTCTGAAAAAGAAGCCCAACTGATCCGGGCCTCTTGAGGCAGTGTCCGCCTGCTGAAATTTTGCGATACAATACCGTTCTTTCGTCCTATGCCTGTACGCCGCTTAGTTACCGTACTTACCGTCTTGCTCAGTTTCGGTTACGCACGGCCCGCCGCGGCCCAGATGCAACTCATTCCCTCGATCGATCCCGCCTTGCAACGTGCTCTTACCGAAAGTGTTCTGCGTCTCGGGCTCCGGCGGGCCCTTGATGAGGGCCGTCTGGCGCTGTCGCTGATGGATGTTACCGACGCGTCGCGCCCGCGCTATGCCGGTGTGAATGACCGGCAGATGATGTACGCCGCCAGCCTCCCAAAGATCGCCATCCTCCTCGCCGGTTTTGAAAAAGTCTCTCAGGGCCTGCTCGACTATACCCCCTCCGTCAAGGAGATGTTCACCCGGCTTATCCGTTTTTCGAGCAACTCTGACGCCTCGCGCGCCATCGCCACGATCGGATTTGACTATATCGCGTCCGTCCTCACCAGTCCGGTGTATCGGCTTTACGATCCTTCCCTGAACGGTGGCCTGTGGATCGGTAAAGCATACGGCGAGTTGGGCACCCATGAATATTGGCGCCGCGATCCGCTCGCCAATCTTTCTCACGGAGCCACCAGCCTCCAGGTGGCACGGTTCTTCTGGTTGCTCGAGCGGGGCCTGTTGGTCAATCCCGGCTTCAGCGCCGAAATCAAGGAAATACTCGGCAGTCCCGGGATTCACCACAAGTTCGTGAAGGGCTTGGAAGCGATCGGCGTCTACGACATTTATCGCAAGTCGGGCACTTGGAAGGATGCCCACTGCGATGCCGCTCTGGTCGAACATAATGGCAGGAAGTACATCGCGGTCGCGCTCATGAAGGATCCCAAGGGCGGAGAATTCCTTCCCAAGCTGATTCAACGAATGGACGCCATCATCGTCGGCGCGCCGCCGGGTCCCGTTTCCTCTGACGGGGAGTAGTCACTTCCCGGCCGGCCGCCCCTGCACCAGGCGCTCGATCAGGGTCCCGATCGTCTGGTGTTCCACTGCCGAATTCAGTCGGAGAACGTTCGACGTCAAGGCGACAAGATACACTTTGGTCCCGGACTCCACCACTGTCACCGAATGCATCAGGTTCGTCTTGTTCCCCTTGTACTGCACGCATTGGAATCCGGGCTCGGGAACACACTCGAACAATGACCCGGACTTGAAAAATACCGCCGCATGGTTCAACGCCGGGGACGACGCGTACCGGTATCGCGGCCGCGCGAAGTAGATCAATCGTTTCAGCTCCAGGCTCGACCATGCGTCCACCAGCTTCCCCTGCTCCATCTTTACCAGCCAGCGCAACAACTCCCGTGGATTGGAGTAACTCCCCGTACCGGGCACAATGCGCTCAGCGTTGGATGTAAAAAACGTCCCGATGCGAAGCTTCGTCGTGTCAATACCAGATGCTGTAAGCGCGGTCTCCAGTGATTCCAGCGATAATGCCGCCAGGTCTTTCTTGGATGTGTCCCGGAAAAACGCCTCTCGCTGTTCCTTTGACAAAGCCCAATCCGCTCCCAGGCGGTGCAACAACATCGCCTGCTGCCAGCACACGGACGCCGCCGCATTCGAGCTCTGGCTCAACATGTGATCCATCCATTCCCACAGGTTGAACGTGTCGCCGATCTGGAGCCGCCGGTTCACCACGGCCTTGTCGCCGTCGTTGAAAAAGGGGACAGTTTTCGAATCGCGGTGTACAAAAGAATCCGCCGTCACCATCGTACGCAATAATCGTTCGCGCGCCGCGACATCGTTGGGATGTATCCGCCGCAAAGCGCCAAGGATCCCCGTCGCTATCAGCAGCTTTCCTACGCTGCCCGGAATCCGCCTCTCCATTTCTTTAACCGCCGCATACTTGGGCGCGGCGGGATCTGTGATATCGAGCAGAGCGAGGGAATAACTCGGATCGCGTCCCGAGAAGATGGATTCGATTCCCTTTTGCAGATACGGGTCACGAGGGGTTCGGTCAGTGATGTCGAAGCTCTCGTTCACGCCCCGGAGCCGCAGACTGATCTGGCTCATACCCAACTGTCCGCCCGGTGGGATCTTGATCGTGAGCTTATAGCCGGCCAGCCGCCTGATTCCCGTCTGCGCAAAACCATCCAACGGATAGGGGCGTGCAAATTCAGAAAGTAACGCGACCACAGCCAGGCAACGCGCGCCGATTCCCATTCTGACTCCTGACTTCTACCTGGACGGCTTCTCCGAAAGTCGAACCTGCGCGGTCACTACGGCCGACTCCAGCCGCGCCAGCGCTTCCAGGGTTGCCAATTCCTGGAATCGAACCAGCGGCCGGATCTGGAACAGCCGCAATTGTCCCTTCTCGAAACCAAACTCGATGTCCCAGGGCAAAACCGTTCCATGATCCGACTTTACCGCCGGATACTTCCTCTTCACCTCGGCCACCATCGCGCGTAACTGCGCCACCTCACCCGTATCGAGCAGCACGTTACCTCCAAGCGGTGGCAGGTTGACAAATCCCCCAGTTGGTTTGGCCACCTTCCGGTACGTCGCCCGGCACTGCTGTAGGAGGCGCACCGCTCCATCCGGCGCGAGCAAGATCGACTCCGCCACACCTCCGTCCACCACCGCGCTCGTTCCCTCGCTCGCGTTCACCGTTGTGTAGCTCTGGTCGCCAGTCTCCAGATCCGCAGTGGCAATGACTCCCGATTTGTCGCTCGGGATCGTCCGCATCACGATCACCGATGGGTAAACGCGATGGGTCCCGGAAAGCGCCCGCGTACGCCAGTCAAAAGCCCGCTCAGTAAAGGGGGACGCCCAGACGCTTCTCACTGCCTGCACAATGTTTGAGAATCCAACCTGGTTGGGCACCGTCAGATTCAGCCCCGCGCCCGTGAACTCCGGCAGGTCCTCCGCATTTGTGTCGGACCGTACGAACGCGCCGTACGATCGGTCCGGCCCCAGTACCTCCTCGAGCTTCGCCCGCAGCTCGCGCTCGAACTCCGGCAACAGCGGCATCGATTCAATCATCTTTCGGAACCGCGCCAATTGCGGATACGTGTGACCCACCATCAACGCCGGATCGGTCCCCTCCTCGAGCATCTTCTCGGCTCCCGAAAGCGCGTTGCTGATCTGCTGCTCGAGTGTCGTCCCCGATCCGTCCAGGTCGCGCGCAATATGCGCGCGAAAAACACCGAACGGTACTACGATTCCAGCCGCCACCTTGTCCGGAAAATACGATGCAAGCTGACCCAGATTGGCTGCCTTAGGCCCGCATAGCACGCCGGAATCCTTGCTGTTGACCTCGGTCAGCCGCCGCAAACGCGTGTCTTCGAGGCGAAGCCGCGACGTGTCCAGCGGAATCCGCCGGCGCGCATTGGACGGCTGCGACGCCCAGATCTTTGTCTCTTCCGGAGACAGCCGGGACTTGGGCTTCAGCAGCACTACATGCCGTGGCGTTACCGCGAAAAACACTTCCTCTCCCTTCTGTTTTTCGAGCTCAGGCTTCATGGCCGACGGGATGGTCGCGTTTGGAATCCCCAGATTGGCCGCGAGAAGCTGCGCGTGCGAAAGCAGGTTCCCTGAATCGAGCGTGAGCATCCCCGCCATCGGCTTCAAGTCGGAGGCCGTCTGCGGGATCACATAAATCCCGCGCGGATCGACCACTCGACCCCCCTCTTCCCCCGCCTCCAGAATCCCCAGCTTGCCCACCGCGACCCCGGGATTCAAACCCACGACTCCGGCGGCCGCCTGACCGAATACCATATGCCGAAGCCCCACGGCGCGATCGGCGTCTAGCAATAGCCCCTCGAGCAGATTGGTCATCGGCAGCGCTGCCGATCCGCGCAGGAGATGATCTACCAGCGGCTTCGCCGCGGGCTCGAAACTCTCATAGTGCCTTGCCAGCGGGCCGAAATCCTTCGCCACTGTCGCGTGCGACCATTCCGTGGCCCGTCCTAGATACTGTAAAGCTGACCGGTATTTCTGCGGCGGTAGCAAATCGCTCGCCAACAATCCCTGGATTTCACCGAGCAGTGCGTCCATCTGGCGATTGGACAGCAGGCCAGCCCCAGTGGCCATCCGTATGTGGTCGCCCAGCTTCTCGATCCAGTTTCTGCGCGGTGCGTCAGGAACCGGCTGGCGTAGCTCGAAAGCCTTATCCTGCAGAAACCCGTTTAGGTCCAGCAATTGCAGATTCCTCCGCCCGTTGTTCGACGTCAACAACTCCTGCTGGATCGCTAATGTCAATACCCCTGCTTTCTGCAGCGCTATGTCGAGACCATGCTCGCCCAGCGCCTGCGCCAGTGCGTCGATCGCGTCCGATACTGCCCCTGGCCCCAACCTCTTCTGCGCCATGCGCAGGTTTGGGACCCAAGCCGCCGGCTGATTCTGCTTCTCCAACAATGCTGCGAGCTCCTCGATCGCTTTCCGGGCCGGTTCTCCTGGTTGCTTGGCTTTCAGAAACTCCCGCACGGAAGCCAGATCCTCGGGGCCTGGATAGGAATGAATCTTGGCCCGAATCAGCTGAAATCTCGCATCCCCATCGGCCGAGATGCTCGCCAGGTTCCGGATTCGTTTCACGATCAGGTCCGGAACGCCATGTGGAATTGTGTCCACCAACTGCTGGGCGAGGAAATAGTTTCTCGCGACCCAAGCTGGATCGGACAATATCTTCACCAGGAGCGCGCGGCCGGCCTTCTCTTCGTCTTCGATCTGGCGAGCCCCTCGATAGGACGCCGCCTTCCGGTAGATCCAAGCCTGATTTACCTCGATCAGAAACTTCTCAAGAACCAATTCTTTGAGCCAATGATGATCGTGTTCGGCGTCGATCAACTGCTCCGCATCCAGTCCCGTGAGGATGGTGCCCGTGTGAATGTTCATCGCAGCGAGTTGGCGGCCGGCCGGCGAAAGCTCGGCGTGCTGATTCCCGCCTCCCTTCCCCCGGCACGGAGTACCATCCGGAGGAAGCACAGAGCCATCCGCGCAGAACCATCGGATGCGGAGGTAGGGCCCCCTCGGATTCGCCTTGAAGTCGTCCAGGGTCTTGCGCACGAACGCCGCTTGCTTCTCGTTGAGAGGGGGGATCAGCCCGTCGGCGAGCAGGAGACAAGGAAAGAGTAGAAGGGCCAGAGCCCGTGGTGAACCCATCATCTCAGGAGTATCACAGGACACCGTCTGGAGACCAGAGCTGAAGCCTACATTCTCATAGAAGAGATTCGCCGATGTGCAGTCCTGAACGTATGCTATTTTGTTTGGAACGGGCGTCGCCCCTATGAGTGACACACTCGCCAGAGACGTAACCGCGCTCCTGATCGAGTGGCAGCAGGGCGATGCGGCTGCCCTGGAACGTCTGTTGCCCGTTGTGTATCGCGAACTGCATCGCCTGGCGGCCGGCTACTTGCGTGGGGAGCGGCCCGAACACACGCTCCAGCCGACTGCGCTCATCAATGAAGCGTACCTTCGCCTGGTGAGCCAGAAGGTTCCCGAATTTCGCAGCCGGTCCCATTTCTACGGAGTCGCCGCGCAGATGATGCGACAGGTCCTTGTGGATTCGGCACGCCGCCGGAAGGCGCAGAAGCGAGGCACGGACGAACGGGTGAGCATCGAGGACGTCGTGGCATCCGCTCCCGAACGTCCGCATGAGATCATAGCTCTGGATGAGGCGCTCCAGGAACTCGCGAGAATCGACGACCGCAAGTGCAAGGTGATCGTGATGCAGTATTTCGGCGGCCTCACCAACCAGGAGATCGCGGAAATCCTGGAAGTCTCCGTGCCCACGGTAGTTCGCGACAAGCGGTTTGCCGAAGCTTGGCTACGGCAGTATTTGATTTGAAGGAAGCACCATGAAACCGGAACGCTGGCGCGCGGCCGAGGAGATTTTCCATCTGGCCGGCGAGCTTGCGCCCGCCCAGCGCGCGGCTTTTCTCGCGCAACGTTGCCCGGACGACCCCGAGCTGCGAGGCGCTGTCGAGCAGCTTCTCGCTTCCGAACCTAATCCCCCGCGCAAGGCGATCGCGGACGCAGTCCGGTCCGCGGCCGTTCTCTGGGCCGACGCGCACGCGGGGTCCTTAATCGGCCGCCGGATCGGTCCGTACCTGGTCACGGAAGTGATCGGCGAAGGCGGCATGGGTTCGGTCTACCGCGCCGTGCGCGACGATGACGCGTTCCGTCAGGAGGTTGCGCTCAAACTCATCAAGCGGGGCATGGACAGCCAATCGATCGTGCTTCGCTTCCGCAACGAGAGACAGATCCTCGCCACGCTTGAGCACCCGAACATCGCGCGCCTGCTCGACGGCGGCACCACGGACGGCGGGCTGCCCTATTTCGTGATGGAGTGTGTCCGCGGCCGGCCGATCACCGACTATTGCGCCGAAAACAAGCTCGACACGCGAGAGCGGCTCGGCCTGTTCCGCACCGTGTGCAGTGCGGTGCAACACGCGCACGGGAATCTGGTGGTCCACCGCGATCTGAAGCCGAGCAACATGCTCGTGACCGACGAAGGGGCGGTCAAACTCCTCGATTTCGGCATCGCCAAGGTCCTGGCGAGCGAGGGCGGCCCGAACCCGACGCTGACCTTGGCCGACACACGCGTGTTCACGCCGGATTACGGCAGTCCGGAGCAGGTGCGCGGTGAGCCGGTATCGACCGCCACCGACGTGTACGCTCTCGGCGTCGTGCTCTATGAGCTGCTGAGTGGCAACCGGCCGCACAACCTGGTGACACACAGCGCGAGCGAAGCGGGGAAGCGTCTAGACCCGGCGCTGCCAACCGACATCGATCACATCCTGCGCAAGGCACTTCGCGAGGAGCCGAAGGAGCGCTACGCCTCGGCGGACGCTCTCGCCGACGACCTTCAGGCGTTCCTCGAATCGCGGCCGGTACGCGCCCGGTCCGGGAACGCCTGGTATCGCACGCGCAAGTTCGTGCGGCGGTACTGGCTGCCCGTGACCGCCGCTGCGCTCGTCATCGCCAGTCTGTCCTCGGGCTTGTTCGTAGCAAATCGAGAGCGCGCCACCGCCCAGCGGCGATTCCAGGAAGTGCGTCAACTCTCGAACAAGCTGTTTGACATCGACAGGCAGGTGCTTGGGTTGCCGGGAAGCGCGAAGGCGCGGCAACTGATTGTCGACACATCGTTGGATTACTTACGGCGGCTGGCCAAAGACGCACCGCGGGATCCCGACTTGGCGCTGGACGTGGGCACTGCTTACATGCGAGTTGGGCGCGTGCAAGGCGTGCCCATCTCGGCCAACCTGGGTCAGGCGGAGAACGCCGAGCAGAATCTTCGAATCGCCGAGGGGTTGATCCATTCCGTGCTCGCAACGCAGCCGGCTAATCGAACGGCAATGCTGCGCGCGGCTCAAATCGCCCACGACCGGATGATCCTGGCGCAGGCCCGGCGTCCGGACACTGAGGCCCTGCCCTTGGCGCGTCAATCCGATCATTGGCTGGGGAAGTACCTAGGCACTGGAAATGTGGATGAGGTGGAAGCAAATCAGGTCATCATCACCGGCGTGAACATAGCCAACTGGTACATGCGAAAAGACTTGGTCGATGCGGGCCTTCCGCTTCTCCGCCGCGCCATCGACCTCGCCAAAGCGACGAATCAGCCGGAACAAGCCAGCGCGGCATATATCGTGATGGCTCGGGGTCTTCGGAGCATGGGTGACCTTGACGGAGCTCTGGCAGCCATTCGTGAGGGAGTGAGCCTACTGGAATTTCCGCTGGGAGGTAAGATCGGAGGCTGGGCAAACCGGTTCGGATTGGCTTTGGTCACCCAAGGCGAGATTCTCGGCGAAGATGACGCCATCAGCCTGGGCCAGCGCGAAGAGGCGGCGGAATACTTCGAACGCGGCTTCAGGCTCGCCGCGGATTGGGTGCGGCAAGATCCAAACGATGCGTTGAGCAGGTTCGCGGTTTCCACCAGGGGAATCAGACTGGCCGGTGTCCTTCGCCACTCCGATGCTCGCCGGGCGCTGGTGATCTACGACGAGGTGCTGAGCCGCATGGCGGAGGTCAAGAGCAATCCCAGAGCGCGCCGGGACGAAATAAGAGCTCTGGCGGGGTCAACGTATCCGTTGAGGCGAATCGGGCATTCCGCTGAGGCCCGGGCGCGGCTGGACGCCGCATTTTCTCGCCTGAGCGAACTGAAACTCTATCCAGCCGAGCAGGTGCTCCCGGGTTCAGAGCCGGACAATGCTCTCCGTGCACTGGCCGAGTACGAAGCCGGCACCGGCAATGTGCGGCGCGGGATCGAGACGTACCAACAACTCCTCGGCCGGATCATGGCCTCGAAGCCGACGCCGGAGTCCCGATTGGCGGACGCTACGGACTTATCGAACCTTTATGGGGCCATGGCCGTTCTTCATCGCCGTGCGAGGCAGGCCGAGCTTGCATCCGCGTTGGCGGCTCGCCGCCTCGAGCTGTGGCGGCACTGGGACCGTAAACTTCCGAATAACACGTTCGTGCACCGGCAGCTCGAAGCGGCGACCGTTCAGTAGAGCGCCGCCGCTCACCACGGCCGGTCCGCGCTGCGCATTGGAGCCGAAGTCGGCATTTAGCGATTGCGCGGGATTCGCTTATCGGGAATCCTATCGACAAACTTGGAGCTGATCCCGCGGCTCTTGTAGTCGGCTTGATAGGCCTGGGGTTCCACCTTGACATTGATTTGCGCCGCGGCATTGACGATCTTTATGTATGCGTTCTTGGTCAAGGCCGCCGCGGAGTCATATTGCATGTTCCCAAATGCCAGGAGAGCCATCGTGGCATCCGCATCCGCGGAGCTGACTACCCCAGAGACGGCTCCGGCACACGGACTTTTCGCAATCTTGCCCAGAATGACGTTGGCTTCCTTCAGATAGCCGATGGTCAACCAGCGGTTCATGTTATCCGGGGTCTGCCGATTGTGCGCGTGCCGTCGCCGAGCTGGCCGAACTCGTTACCTCCCCAGCAGCGCACCGTTCCGTCGTCGTTTGCCTGGCATGTGTGTCTAGTCCCGGCGGCGAGCCGCACTGGTGCGTCACTGAGCACGGCTTCCGCCGGCATCCGTGCCCGCGTAGCCTGCATGACTGCCGAATCGGATGAAAAGGGCGACCAGAGCGGCCGCCGCAACGTTCGCAATTCCGAGTGACTTCTTCATGTCTGCTCCCTCCCAGCGCCGCTAAAGCGGCAAATCGCGCAGCCATGCACTCGCTCTTGAGGCTTTTGGCGCCCCGTGCTCGCGGTGATGTGTGACTTCCGGATGGATCGATCCATGATTCGATCTCAGCGCAGCCCACCTCGGGGCCTGGCGACGAGCTGCACCGCGCGCGTCCACTCCTGGGTGTCGACGATTAGGCCACGCTCCCGGATGACCGCCCCAGCCTCGACCACCGCAGGGCCCTCGACAAACGGGTAGCGCCCGTGCGCCGGTACGGTTACGGGATAGCGCTCGACCCCGCCGGTGCACTCCCCGAACCCGATCCCGCGCGCAGACACCGATCCTTGGGTTAGGGTCACATTGACATGCAACTGTTGTCCCGCGTCACAGGTGGCGATGATCTGCACGGTCGCCACTCTGGTGTTGCGGTTTAAGGTCACGAGGGGATCGATGTTGAGCGTAAACGACGGCAACAAGACCGGCCTGGATTGATCGGTTGTCGAGTCAATGCCGAGCTGGCCCAAGCCGTTTTCCCCCCAGCAACGCACCGCGCCATTGGCGATAATGGCGCACGTGTGGCTGCGCCCCGTCGCTATCTGGACGATATTCAGGAGGGGCGCCACCGTGGGGACAAAACCCCCAGGTGTTCGCCGCAGGAACGCTACGGCCGGCGTGGCTGGCATCAGCTGCTGCGCTGTTGTGCCGTCGCCGATCTGCCCCGAGCTGTTAGCGCCCCAGCAGCGTGCAGTGCCATCGGCCACGAGACCGCACGTGTGAAAACCCCCAGCGGCGCTGGCCACGGCGTCGAGGAGGCCAATCACTGTAACGGGCGTGGGTCGCTGCGTGGTGGTAGTGTCCCCGAGCCCGCCATTCAAATTCGAGCCCCAGCAGCGAGTGGCGCCATCGGCCAGGAGCGCACAACTGTGAAAACTCCCGGCCGCAATGGCTACGGCTTGCGTGATGCCAACTGTGCCAGCCGGTGTTAACCGGTTGGTGGTGGTGCTGTCGCCGACCTGGCCAGATGTGTTAAGACCCCAGCAGAGTACGCTGCCGCCGGCGACCAACGCGCACGTGTGTTGACCCCCGGCGGCGATGGCCACGGCGTCGGCGAGGACGGGTACCTGGGCGAGCCGGTTGGTGGTGCTGCCGTCACCGAGCTGGCCAGATGTGTTAAGGCCCCAGCAGCGCGTGCCGCCATCGGCCAGGAGCGCGCACGTGTGAAAATCCCCGGCGGCGATCGCCACGGCGCTGGCGATGCCGCTCACGGCGACCGGGGTGAGCCGGCTTGTGGTGCTGCCGTCACCGAGCTGGCCCTCGCCGCCACGGCCCCAGCATCGCACGCTGCCATTGGCGAGCAGCGCACACGTGTGTTCATCCCCGGCGGCGATGGCCACGGCGTTGGCGATGCCGCTCACGGCAACCGGGGTGAGCCGGCCTGTGGTGCTGCCGTCACCGAGTTGGCCGCTGCCGTTATCGCCCCAGCACGCGACCGTACTGTTGGCGCGCACGGCGCAGGTGTGACTGCTCCCGGCTGCAATGTCCCGGGCAGTGACGCTGCCACCCCCGCCAGCTACGACAGTTGGCGTGGAGCTGTTCGATCGAGTCCCGTCGCCGAGCTGCCCCTCGTTGTTAGCGCCCCAGCAGCGCCCGCTGCCATCGGCCAGGAGCGCGCACGTGTGTCGATCCCCGGCGGCGATGGCCACGGCGTTGGCGAGGCCGGTGACGGGTACCGGGGTGAGCCGGTGTAGGAGGGTGCCGTCGCCGAGCTGGGCATCGGAGTTCTCGCCCCAGCAGCGCGCGCTGCCGCCGACCAGGAGCGCGCACGTGTGACTACTCCCGGCATCGATGGCCACGGCGTTGGCGAGGCCCGTGACTGCCACCGGAGTAGGCCAGCTAATTGTGCCGCCGTCGCCGAGCTGGCCAAAGGCGTTTCGGCCCCAGCAGCGCGCGCTGCCGCCGACCAGGAGCGCGCACGTGTGTTGAAGCCCGGCGGCGATGGCCACGGCGCTGGCGAGGCCCGTGACGGGTACCGGGGTCTGCCGATTTGTGAAGGTGCCGTCGCCGAGCTCGCCTCTGTGGTTACGGCCCCAGCAGAGCGCACTGCCGCCGGCGAGGAGCGCGCACGTGTGACCACCCCCGGCAGAGATGGCCACGGCGTTGAGGAGGCCGCTGACTGCCACTGGGGTGAGCCGATTTGGTCCAGCGGCGACGTTGCCGAGTTGGCCGTTGCCGTTACTGCCCCAGCAGCGCGCACTGCCGTTGACGAGGAGCGCACAACTGTAAAGGTCCCCGAGAGCGATGGCCACGGCGTTGGTGATCCCGGTGACGGGTACCGGGCCGAGCCGGTCTATGCCGGTGCCGTCGCCGAGCTGGCCAAGGTCGCCACGGCCCCAGCATCGCACGCTGCCATCGGCGAGCACCGCACACGTGTGACTATCCCCGGCAGCGATGGCCACGGCGTTGAGGAGGCCGCTGACTGCCACCGGGGCGAGCCGATTTGAGCGCGTGCCATCGCCGAGCTGGCCACGGGCGTTAGCTCCCCAGCACCGCACCGTTCCGTCATCGTTTACCTGACATGTGTGTAAATTCCCGGCGGCGAGCCGCACCGATGAGTCACGGAGCACGGTTTCCGCCGGGGTCCGTGCGCGCGCAGCCGCATGACTGCCGAATGGGATGAAAAGGGCGGCCAGTGCGGCCGCCGCGACGTTAGCAATTCCGAGTGACTTCTTCATGTCTGCTCCCTCCCAGCTTGCCATTCGTGTTCCGCTCCAATCCCGAACCAATCCCGTGAAGCGAGCTCGTAGGCGACATTGCCCGCCACGTACGTCCCGTGCCCGTCGCGGTGCCTGGGTGCTTCGTCAGGCTCCAGGAGCGCCAACACTCACGAGGCCCGGTACGCCACTTCTCACCTGCTCTGCCTCGCCGGGAAAGCTAGGGGGTGCGGTGGCGCGGCAAATCGAAAGGGCTGTGCGGGCCTCACTGAGCACCGCTAGCGCGATGGCAAGGTCCTCGTCCCTAATTTGTCTTATTTGAGAGTTGATGAAGCGCTTTTCTTCGGGCGAGGCCGCTTTTAGCTGCTCTTTAAGTTGATTGATCTGCTGGTTGAACCCATCGACCGCTGATTGAGCCTCCTTGACGGCGTTGACCTTCGCCTGGCAGCGGTCTACGCGAACCTCCCGGACTTCGAGTCTGCCCCGGATTTCGAACTCGTTCGGCTT
>Ga0187893_10001975_pt1 | contig 46599 bp, 36 predicted proteins | sample MA1701074metaG_FD_139574 | JGI IMG/M metagenome (GOLD analysis project Ga0187893, IMG submission 139574) | White microbial mat communities from a basaltic lava cave in the Kipuka Kanohina Cave System on the Island of Hawaii, USA - MA170107-4 metaG ... | reverse complement strand
CGCGTTGACAGCCGCGAGAAGAAGCTGGTCGCCGGAGGGCCAATCCTCGCGGCTTCAGCGGCAGGCGATGATTCGATGGCCGACGCGGCGCAGAAGGGGGTGAAGCCGGTTAAGATTTGATTTGGTTGTCCAGCGCTCATGCTCAAAGTCACCGAAATCGCGTTCAGTTGTTATCCCGTCACCGACATGGCGCGCGCGCGTGCGTTCTACGAAGGCGTGCTGGGGTTGAAAGCGACGATGGCCCACGGTGAATCGGGCGGCATGCAGTGGACGGAATACGAGATCGCTAACGGTACGCTCTGCATCGGCGCGGGCCAGCCCGGTTGGAAACCCACCGCGGAAGGCTGCTCCGTCGGACTCGAAGTGGAGGACTTCGACGGGGCCATAGCGCATTTAAAGGCCAGCGGCGTAAAGTTCCACCTGGAGCCGTTCCCGACTCCCGTCTGCCGCATGGCGTTCATCTACGACCCGGACAGCAATGCGATTTGCATCCACAAACGCAACGCGGGGCACCATTGAACAATGCAGGCGCCTCACCTAGCTTGTAACCATGATTGACGCCGCAACCCTCGCTCAGATGAACGGCGAATACGTCATGCCGCCCGACGCCGGCCCGGCATGGCGTGCCGCGCGGGAGGCAGGCATCGACATGTCATTGATTGAGGAGGCGCTTAAATTGACGCCAGAGCAGCGATTGGCAGAACATCAGCAAGTCATCAACTTCCTGCTGGAGGTTCAGGAAGCAGGTCAACGTAATGGCACAGAATGATCAAGCGTTGCTGATGCGGCTCAGAGACGCTGACCTCGAATTCGTTGTCATCGGCGGGGTGTGTGTCGTTTACCACGGCGCGTTGCTGGCCACTTTCGACCTCGATATCTGTTGTCCCTTTGGGGAGGAAAATGTCCGCCGAATCGAAGCAGCAGTTAAAGATCTCCATCCGGTTCACCGTTTGACGGCCAACAAACTGCCGCTGGAACTGACCCGTAGCGCCTTCGGAGACTTGAAGAACTTGTATCTGCAGACGGATCTCGGAAAACTGGATTGCTTGAGCGAAGTCGCCGGGGTTGGCGATTTCAAAACAGTGCGTGAACAAAGCGTGCTCGCCAGTTTTTCATACGGCCAGTTTCGCTTCTTAAACTTGGAGGCCTTGATTGCCTCCAAGAAAGCCGTCGGAAGAGACCGGGACTTGGATGCCGTCCGCCGTTTGTCGGCGATCAAAGAAAAGAAAGAACAACAAGCTGACTTGCTTTGAATTGAAGTCATAAATCATAAGTTCGGAATTATAGATTTTTCTCATGGCCATCCTCATCAAACCCGACACCAAGGTTCTCGTCCAAGGGATCACCGGCAGCTTCGGCGCGCGGCACGCCCAACTCTCCATTGATTACGGCTCGCAAATCGCCGCCGGCGTCACCCCCGGCAAGGGCGGACAATTCTTCGAGCACGGCGGCAGGAAGGTGCCGATTTTCGATACCGTCGTGGAAGCGGTGAAACAAACCGGCGCAACCGCCAGCGCAGTGTTTGTGCCGCCGCCGTTCGCGGCTGACGCGATCCTGGAAGGCGTCAATGCCGGACTGGAACTTGTGGTCGCCATCACCGAGGGCATTCCCGTGCGCGACATGGTGCAAGTGAAGCGCGCGATGCAAGGGTGCAAGACTCGTCTCATTGGACCAAACTGTCCCGGCATCGTTACTCCCGGTGAAGGCAAGGAGTCCCACGGCGGTTGCCGCATTGGCATCGCGCCCGGTTACATTCACAAGCGCGGCAACGTTGGTGTTGTCTCGCGGAGCGGCACTTTGACGTATGAGGCAGTGTGGCAACTGACCTGTCGCGGCGTCGGCCAGAGCACTTGCGTCGGCATCGGGGGCGATCCGGTCAACGGCACCTCGCACCTCGATGTCATCAAGCTCTTCAATGACGATCCCGAAACGAAAGGTATCATCATGATCGGCGAAATCGGCGGCAGCGCTGAAGAAGAAGCCGCCGAGTGGGTGAAGAAGTACTGCAAGAAACCTGTCGCCGGATTCATCGCCGGCGCCACCGCGCCGCCAGGACGCCGCATGGGCCACGCCGGCGCCATCGTCAGCGGTGGCAAAGGCACGGCGGCGGCGAAGATCGCCGCGTTCAAAGACGCTGGCATTGGCGTCGCCGCCACACCCAGCGAAATGGCGGAGACGCTGTTGAAGATGATGTGAGCGGTAGGCGGCGCGCCCTTACCGTCGCACGATGCTGGTGGGCCGCGTCTCTCCGAGCGCTCCGTGTAATACGTCGGATCTTGTGTCAAGGACCGGCGCCCTGCGCGTGATGATGATGACGACTCCTGACAGGATGACACCGGCCGCGACGATCATCCTGCCCGTAAGCGTTTCTCCGCCGATGGCCCAGCCGAGGAAGACGGCAATGACCGGATTGACGTACGCGTAGGTCGAAACGCGAGCCGGCGTGGTGGCCTTGAGCAGCCATGCGTAAGCGGTGAAACCTACCAGCGATCCGATGAGCGTGAGGTACACGAAGGCCATGAGCGAGCGCGCGGAAACCCTCGACCACTCGAAGACGGATGCTTCACCGAGCAGCAGCCCGGCAACGGACATGATCACGCCGCCAGCAACCATTTGTTGCGCGGCGGTCATCAGTGGTGATTCGGGTTTGTCCGCGTACTTGGCGTAGAGCGAGCCGATTGCCCAGGCCATGCTGGCCAGCACCAGCGCGACGACCCCGTTCAAATCAACCGTGACGCCCGGCGAGGCGGAGCGCGAGGCCACAAGCAACGTCACTCCCGCAAAGCCGACGACGATGCCCAGCGTCGTTTGGAGCGTCGGACGCGCGCCGCGCGGGCGGAGCCAGTCGAACAACGCAAACCATACCGGCGTTCCCGCGATGATGAGCGCGGTGAGACCAGACGGCACCTTTTGCTCGGCCCAGTTCACGCCGCCGTTCCCGATGCCGAGCAGCAATGCGGCCGCAACGGTGGCGCGGCGCCAGTTGATTCTCGAAGGAGACGGCGTGCCGGTGGCCCGTAGCCAGATATAGAGAATCAAACCCGAGATCGCGAATCGCGCGCCACCCATGAGGAACGGTGGCAGCGTCTCGACCGCGAAACGGATGGCGAGGTAGGTCGAACCCCAAATCAAGTAAACGGCCGCGAAGGCGGCGACGACCAAACCCCGCCATGCCTTGGGCCGGCTTTCATTCCCAGTACTCATCTCGGTTCTTTCATCAAGTTCGTCGTCTGGCGGACGGCCCGGCGCAGGCAGGATGGGAGAAACAAAAACCCACCAGCCGTGCGGCGGTGGGTCTTTCAAATTCGACGAGGTGTTTAACGTGCCTTTGAAGCCCATCCGCCGTGGCGGCGCTTGACAATCAGCGCCGGCCACCAGCAAACGACGCGCAGCGCGCGCATCTGCGCGGCAGCGGCTCGTTTTGGCTGGGCGTTTACGAACATACGAACGGCGGCATAACTACCTTGATGCTCACTCCGTGTCAAAGGAATTAAGTCAACGTAGCGTTGACCATTTTAGCAATTTCACCCCGAGACCATCCTCGGTATGTTTGGGCGTCATGGCCGATACGCTGGTCGTCAACGAAATCTATTTGAGCCTGCAGGGCGAAAGCACCTTTGCTGGGCTGCCGTGTGTGTTCGTCCGGCTGACGGCGTGCAATCTGCGCTGTTCGTATTGCGACACGGCCTATGCGTTCACCGAGGGGAAGAAGTGGGCACTGGACGAGGTGTTGAAACGCATCCAAGAACTGGCCACGCCATTCCGAAACTCTTCACTTCTCACTTCTCACCTCTCACTTCCATTAGTCGAACTGACCGGCGGCGAGCCGTTGTTGCAGCCGAACTCGCTGCCGTTGATGCAGCGGCTTTGCGACGATGGCTTCACGGTGCTCATCGAGACCAGCGGCGCGCACGACATTGCGGCCATCGATCCGCGCGTGCGCCGCATCATGGACCTCAAATGCCCGAGCTCCGGCGAAGTCGCGCGCAACCGTTGGGAGAACATCCCGCATCTCAAGGGTACGGACGAAGTAAAGTTTGTCATCGGCACCGTGGAAGATTACGAGTGGGCGAAGGAACAGATCGCGAAGCACAGCCTGGCGGCGGTTTGTCCGTTGCTCTTTTCATGGGTTGCCCCGCTCACGCCGGAGCAACAGGACAAGTCGTTGAAAAATGTTCCCGCCGGCCAGACGCTGCTCACGCGGCGCGAACTTGCCGAGCGTATCATCGCCGATGCGTTGCCGGTGCGTTTCCAGGTGCAGATGCACAAGGTCATCTGGCCGCCAGAGCAGAGGGGAGTTTAGATTAACCACGGATGCACACGGATAGACACGGATTTGGCAATGACGTGAGGAGGACCTATCCCGGGACGATCTGGTCGCTGCTTGAGTGCCTCCCTCGGCCCTCTCCTCCATCAGTTGAAGGAGAGAATCCTCCGGACTCCGTGCGCGCTTTGCGCCCCGTAAACCTCCGAGGGCGTCTTGGCTTTCTCCCTCTCTTCCCGACGCAGGAGGGAGGAGAGGGCCGGGGAGAGGAGGGATTTATTTGGAAGCCCCTCTCTCCGACTCTCTCCCCACTGGTGCCTCGCGGGGAGAGAGAGAAAACACTCGTCCACGCCGCCGGTTACTGGGCAGGGAGCGGCCGCGACGTTCTGCACGCTCCTCATCCGAGTCCATCCGAGTCCATCCGTGGTTAGAAATCAGATGACCTCCCGCCAAGTCCTCGACCTGCTGCGCCGTTACGAATCGCGCAACGTGACGTTCATCGAACGCGAAGGATCGTGGCCCATCGTATGGAAGCGGGCCAAAGGCGTTCACGTCTGGGACGCCGAGGGAAGGAAGTATCTCGATCTGACCGCCGCCTTTGGCGTCGCCGCGGCGGGTCATGCGAATCCGCGAGTTGTCCGGGCCGGACAGAAGCAGATGGCCACGCTGCTTCATGCAATGGGTGACGTGCATCCACACGCGCTCAAGGCGAAACTGGCGAGGGAGTTGAGTCGAATCACGTTCGAACGATGGCACGAAACCGTTGAGAAAATAAGGCGCGCGCGGGGAGAAACAGACCTGGTTGTTTTCCATCCCTCGGGCGCGAGTGCCAGGACTATCTTCTGCAACTCCGGCTTCGAGGCGGTGGAGGCCGCGTTGAAAACGGCGAAACTGGCAACGGGGCGTGCTGGGGTGATCGCGTTCGAGGGCGCTTATCATGGGGCGGGTTACGGCGCGTTGAACGCGACGCACCGGGATCATTTTCGCGCGCCGTTTCGCGATCAACTGGCTGAGTTTGGACGCTTTGTTCCTTTTCCGACCCGCCGCGACAATCTCGCCAGGACGGAGGAAAAAATCCGCCGCGCTTTTCAACGGCAACCCGTCGGCGCAGTGCTGATCGAGCCGGTGCAGGCGCGCGGTGGCATCAACGTCCCGCCGCCGGAATTCCTGCGGCTGCTCCGGCGACTGTGCGACGAGCACGGCAGTCTTTTGATCCTCGATGAGATTTACACCGGATTCGGGCGCACCGGCACATGGTTCGCCTGCGAGCACAGCGGTGTGGTGCCGGATCTGATTTGCCTGGGCAAGGCGTTGGCCGGTGGCTTTCCCCTTTCCGCCTGCGTGGGGCGGGCAGATGTGATGGACGCCGCGTGGCCGGAGTCAAACGGGGAGGCGATTCACACCAGCACGTTTCTTGGCCATCCGGTCGGGTGCGCGATGGCGCTGGCGCAGATTGAGGAGGTTCGGCGTCTCAAGTTGCCGGAGCGCAGCCAGCGGCTTGGAGCTTTGCTGCGGGATGAATTGAATCGAGTCGATCCTCCAAATGTAAAGTTGGTGGCGCGGGCGGCAGGTTTGATGGCGGGCCTGGAATTATTGCGGCACGATGGATCGCCCGCGACGCCGGAGGCACTGGATGTCATCAAACGCATGTTGCATCGCGGTTTCATCCTTCTGCCCGAAGGCGAGTATTCAAACGTCATCTCTTTCACGCCTCCACTCACCATCACCCCAGCGCAACTGCGGCGGGCCGTTCGTGCATTGAAAGGAGAGCTGTGGAGGAGCGCATGACGCTTTCGGAGATCCGGCACGCACTTGAGGAGCGAGGAATCCAGCTCACCAAATCGCTCGGGCAAAACTTCCTGCACGACGGCAACCAGCTTCGGCGCATCGTAGCGGCGGCGGACTTGCGGCCAATGGATCGCGTGCTGGAAATCGGCCCTGGTCTTGGCCCCTTGACGGAGTTATTGCTGGCGGGCGCTGGTGAAGTGCTGTGCATTGAGAAAGACGATCGGCTCGTCGCGTTTCTGAAGGAGCGCTTCGCGGGCCAACCCAAGCTGCGGTTGTTGCACGACGACGGCTTGGAACATGTGCGGGCCGATCGAAGCAACTGGGCAGGATGGAAGCTGGTCGCGAATCTGCCGTATTCGGTGGCGTCGCCGATTCTCGTCGAACTGGCGTCGAACGAGCATCCGCCGGAGCGCATGGTTGCGACACTCCAACTGGAGGTTGCGCGGCGGCTCGTAGCGCACGCGGGCGATGATGACTACGGCATCCTCTCCCTGCTGGTGCAGCTTTGCTTCGAGCCGCGCGGGATGTTCAAGATTCCACCGGGCTGCTTCTTTCCGCCGCCGGAGGTGGACTCGGCGTGCATCACGCTCGTTCGGCGCGAGCGTGAATTGCTGCCGGCAGCGCTGCGCCCGGCGTTCATCCGGCTGGTGAAGCTCGCGTTTTCTCAGCGCCGGAAAATGATGGTGAAGCTGCTCAAGCAGAACTGGCCGCCGGAGCGCCTCCAAACGGCCTTCGGCCAACTAGGGCTGTCACCGACGATTCGCGCGGAAGCGGTGGGCTTGGAACAATTCGTCGATTTGACCCGTCTCATGAGTGTATGAACGCCCCGCGCAAGAAGTTGCTCTTTGTGTGCAGCAGGAACCGAAAGAGGAGCCTCACGGCGGAGCGCATCTTCTCTAAGGTCGCCGGATGGAACGTGCGCTCGGCGGGCACGGAAGAGGGAGCCTGCGTCAGGGTGACGGAGGGACACATCGGTTGGGCGGACGTCATCGTGGTGATGGAGAAGCGCCACAAGGAGCGCCTGGGCCAGAAGTTCCCCGAGGCTTTGGCGGGGAAACCATGCGTGTGCCTGTTCATCGCGGACGATTACGAATTCATGGAGCCGGTGTTAACCGGGTTGCTTCGTGAAAAGATGCGCGAACATTTCCCCGAACTTGGGTAAGGTGGCCGCGGGCTTATGAGCGAAGAGATTTTCGACGTGGTCAATGAGCGGGACGAAGTGGTGGGCCAGGCCGCGCGCAGCGAGGTGCATCGGCGCAAACTGAACCATCGCGCGGTGCATGTGCTGGTGTTCAACGCGCGCGGCGAACTTTTTTTACAGAAGCGTTCGATGAAGAAGGACTGCTTCCCCGGCGCGTGGGACTCGTCGGCCTCGGGCCATCTGGATCGGGGCGAGGACTACGACGCTTGCGCGGTGCGCGAAGTGCGGGAGGAACTGGGGGTGCAGCTTTCAAGGACGCCCGAACGCCTTTTCAAAGTGGAGGCGTGCGCCGAGACGGGCCATGAGTTTGTCTGGGTTTACCAATGCCGGCATGAGGGACCGTTCTCGCTGCACGCGGAAGAAATTGAGCGCGGCGGCTGGTTTGCAGCGGAGGAAGTTTCCCGCTGGATGCGCGAGCGACCGGCGGATTTCGCCAGCGGGCTGGTGTTGATCTGGCGGCGTTGGAACATGGAGTTTGCAGGCCGCCGCCTGTGAGATTAAGGTAGCCCCGATCAAAGGCGTTCCGCAGCGACCCAGACACGATGCCATTGCAGACCCGAACCACACGGCGCCGCGCGAGCGATGTTGCAAACCGCGAACGTGGCGCCGCCATCACCGCCGCCCGCCAATGAAACGCTTCCGCTGGAGCACCATTCAGAAGCTGCGCGACTTGCTGCAGGAAACGGCCCCGCCGCCGGAGCAGATGGCGTTGCGCCTGCGTTTGATGGAGCGGGATGTCATTCTTCCGGTCAAGGCGGTGTTCGTCCTGATCCTGATTTACAACCTGTACTTCTCCCGGTGGTTTGAAGGAGACGTGGCGCTGCCGCAATCCGTTGCCCAACAGACCATCGAGCGGTTCTTTCTAATCTACCTGGTCATCAATCTGGCGGTGGCCGGCATCCTCATCTTCGCCCGCAGGATTGGCGAATCGATTGTGCAACGTGTCATTTTCACGTCCAGCTTTCTGGACGGACTGTTTCTGTCGGCGCTGACGTTCGCAACCGGCGGGTTTGACAGTATTCTTTACTGGATGTTCCTGGGACTGATCGTGCGCAACGCGGTGAGTTGTCCACTGGCGGCGCCGCAGTTGTTGCTAAACTTTTCGGCCAGCCTTTGTTACCTGGCAGCCGGAGTGCTTGACGTGCTCATTAGCGGTAGTCCGCTGGGCGTCGAGGATCTCAGCAGCGAGAGCGTGGCGGGCGCCACCGAGCCGTTCTTGCTGCGATTGATCCTCCTGTGGCTGCTGGCGGCGTGTTGCTACGGGTTGCAAGTGTTGTTCGAGAAGCAGCGTCGAGCGGTGGAGGAATCGCAGGAGTTCGCGGTGCGTCAGGAGCAATTGCGCTCGGCCGGGCGCCTGGCCGCCAAGATTGCCCACCAGATCAAGAACCCGCTCGGCATCATTAATAACGCGGCGTATTCATTGCAACGGGCGCTGCAGGAGGGCAAGGCGCCCAATCCGCTGCAAATCCAAATCATCCGTGAGGAGGTCGAGCGTGCCGATCAGACGATCACCAAGCTCATGGGTTATGCGCAACTGGCTGAAAGCAAAGTCGAGCGGCTCGACGTCGCCGAAGAAATTGACCGGGCCGTGGACCACGCCCTCCCGGCCGCCGCCAAGTATCCGGTGGTCGTGAAGAAAGACTGCGCCCCCGGTCTCCCGGTGCTGATGATGCAGCGCGGCCACCTGTCCGAAGCGCTGGTGAACCTGCTCCAAAACGCTCGCGAAGCCATCGTTGGCAAGGGCGTTATTCAAGTCAGCGCTCAGGCCGATGAAAACCAATCGGTCATTGTCGCCATTCAGGATGACGGGCCGGGCATTGCCAAGAGCAAGCTGGACAAGATCTTCCAGCCATACTTCACCACCAAGGAGAAAGGAACGGGCCTGGGCCTCTCCATTGTGAAGCACAACGTCGAATTGTACGGAGGGACCGTTCAGGTCGAATCTGAGCTTGGAAAAGGCACCCGCTTTGTCCTACAGTTTCCGACCAGAACCATAACCAAGTCACCGTCATGAGCGTCGCGCTTCCTTCAGTCCTCGTCGTGGACGACGAGCGGAACATGCGCTTGTCGCTGCAAGCGATGCTCGCCGATGAGGGCTACCAGGCGCAGACCGTCGAGAGCGCGGAGGAAGCCCTCAGGATGCTGGCGCGGGAGAAGTTCTTCATGATCGTAACCGACGCCCATCTCACAGGCATGAGCGGTTATGACCTGCTGGCCCGTCTGCGGTCGTCTTATCCAGAAGTGCCCGTGCTCATGATCACGGCCTACGCCACGCCCAAGCTGGCGGTCGAAGCCATCAAAGCTGGCGCCATCGACTATCTCTCCAAGCCGTTCGAGCCGGAGGAACTCTTTCATGCCGTTGCCCGCTGCGCCGAACGTTTCAAGCTGCTCCAGGAAAACGCCCGGCTGCGCCGCCAGACCAGCCAGACGTTCGACCTGGAGCAAATCATTGGGGAAGCGCCCCGCATGGCCGAACTGCGTTCGCTGATCAAAACCGTCGCTCTTTCCAATGCCACCGTGCTCATCCTCGGCGAGAGCGGCAGCGGCAAGGAACTGGTGGCCGGCGCCGTCCACGCCCTCAGCCAGCGGCGCGACGCGCCCTACATCCGCATCAATTGCGCGGCCATCCCGGAGCAACTTCTCGAAAGTGAGCTGTTCGGCCACGAAAAAGGCGCGTTCACCGGCGCATTGAAACAGAAACTCGGACGCGTTGAGGAAGCGGACGCGGGCACCATTTTCCTCGATGAAATTGGCGACATGAGCCGTCCACTGCAGGCCAAGCTCCTGCGCTTCCTGGAGGACGGCAGCTTCACCCGCGTGGGTGGCAACGACGAATTGCGCGTGGACGTGCGCCTGATCGCCGCCACCAACCGCGACATCATTGAAGCGATCCGCCAGAATCAATTCCGCGAGGACCTGTTCCACCGGCTGAACGTCGTCCAACTTCGACCGCCGCCGTTGCGCGAACGGGGCCGCGACGTGTTGTTGCTAGCCGATCATTTCCTGCGCCAGTTCAACATTGCGATGAACAAACAGATCAAACGCGTGTCCGTCCCGGCCCAGCAGAAACTTCTTGCTCACCATTGGCCGGGCAATGTGCGCGAACTGCGCAACGTGATCGAGCGTGCCGTGATTCTTGAAACGACCGACGAGATCCATCCGGTCAGCCTGCCCGAGTTCCACATGGAGACGCGCCTGCGCAAGAGCGAACTGCCGGTCGTGCCGTCCGGCCAGTCGATTGACGAGGTCATGTCCAACTTTGAACGCGAATTCATCCTCAACACTCTCGAACAAAACCGCTACAACCTCACCCGCACGGCCGAGCAATTGAAGATCAGCCGGCATTCGCTGCGCTACCGCATGACTCGATTGAACATTCACACTGAAGGAGAAGACGAGGTCGGGACGCCCGCCGGAAAGGAGACGACGCCATGCTGACCCTGCCGCTGCTGCTGGCTCAAATCGACGCAAAAGAAGTCGAGGATATGCGCAACGCGGCCAGGTTTTCCCGAACGAAACTCTTTGGCGCTGACATCACCATCGTCCTGGCCATTGCCCTCGCGCTGACCGCGGTTCTTTTCTTCTGGGCTTTTTTTCTTCGCAAACGGCCAAAGAATTCGCGTGGGTCCATCGTCGTCACGCGTGGGGACAAACATTCGGGGGAAGCGTACGGCTCCTCCGGGCGGCGCAAACGTCGCAAGCGCCGGGCCGATCATCCGGCCAACTGGGGCCGCAATCCGACGTTGAGCGAAACCGGTGGCCTGCCCCCGCCGCGGCCTGAAGAGCCGGAAAGCCCCCCGGCTTCTCCCTCCGCACAGCCGTCTCCGCCGGCCCAGTGACCATGCAGGAAAGCCGCGCCATCACGCGCAAGAGCGCCTCCAACCTGGCGCTGGCGTTTGTGCTTCTGCCCAAAGCCAAACGTGAAGGCATGACCGCGCTTTACGCCTTCTGCCGCGAGGTGGACGACGTCGCAGACGATGAAAGCGCGCCGGTCGAACAGCGCCGCCGCGCCCTTGCCGCGTGGCGCGAGGACATCGCCCGTGCGTGTTCCGGCGAGCGACCGCAGTTTCGTGTGAACCAGGAACTCCAGCCGATCATCACCGCGCACAAACTCCCGTTCGCGCTGTTCGACGAACTGATCCGTGGCGTCGAGATGGACCTCGACATCAAGCGCTACAAGACCTTCCGGCAACTGGAGGAATACTGTTATCGCGTCGCCTCGGTCGTTGGGTTGTTGAGCATCGAAATCTTCGGTTACCAAAATCCTGCATGCCGCGAGTACGCGGACCACCTGGGCAAGGCGCTTCAACTCACCAACATCTTGCGCGACGTGCGGGCCGACGCCGAGCGCGGGCGCATCTACCTGCCAGCGGATGAACTGGCGCGGTTTCAAGTGTGTCCGGACGAGATTCTTCGATTCGAGGATTCCCAACGCTTCCGCCAACTGGCCGCGGGCGTGGCCGAGCGCGCGCGCCATTTTTATCAACTCGCCCGCCAGACTTTGCCTCGCGAAGATCGCCGCTCGATGGCCGCCGCCGAGTTGATGGGATCGGTTTATTGGCGGCTGCTGCGCAAGCTGGAGTCGCGGCAGTTCAACGTGCTTGGCCCAAATCCGACCCGCCTGAGCAAAGTCCAGAAGCTGCTGCTTATCTTGCGCTCGTGGTATTGCACCTTCTCCGGGGCCTTGACTCCCCACTATGGAACGCCCTGAAGCGCGGCGGCGTTTGATTGTCAACGCCGACGACTTCGGACGCTCCCGCAGCATCAACGCCGCCGTGATCCGCGCTCACCGCGAAGGCATTCTCACCACCGCCAGCTTGATGGTGAATGAGGAAGCTTCCGATGAAGCCGTCGCGCTGGCGAAGGAGAATCCACGACTTGGCGTTGGGCTGCATCTGACTCTCCTCCGCGGGCACTCGACGTTGTCGCCGGAAAAAATCCCAGGGCTGGTCAATGGTCGCGGCGAGTTCGGCGATAGTCCCGCCGGCGTTGGCTTCCGCTATTTTTTCTCCCGACAATTGCGGGGACCGTTGCGCGACGAAATCGCCGCCCAGTTTGGGAAATTCCGCGTCACCGGCCTGCCGCTCGATCACGTCAACGGTCACCTGCACCTGCACTTGCACCCGACGGTGTTCGCCGCGCTGATGGAAAACGCGGCGGCCTGGGGCCTTACCCACATGCGGCTCACGCGCGATCCCTTTTGGTTCAACGCGCGTCTGGCCCGCGGCCATTGGTTTTACCGCGCCAGCCACGCCGTTATTCACCACGTCCTTGGTGGGCGCGCACGGCCAGTGCTCCGGCGCAAGTCGATCAAACATACGGGCGTCGTCTTCGGCTTGCTACAGGATGCGCGAGTGGATGAAGGCTTCGTGTCCAATCTGTTGGCGGCATTGCCACCCGGCGATTCGGAACTTTACTCGCATCCGTCGCTCGACGAGTTTAAGCACGAATTCGACGCCCTCGTCAGTCCGCGCGTGAAGGAATTGGTGAACGCCGGGGGCATCCGCTTGATCCGCTACCAGGATTTGTAAATGACCAAAGTCATCCTCATCCTGCTCGTCGCGCTCGTGTTGGAGGCGATGGGGGTGGTGTTTCTGAGCGCGGGGCTTAAGGAAATCGGCGAAATGAAATCCGTGAGCGCGGCGGAGATTGGGCGGATCGTCAAGCGCGGCGCCACCAATTCCAAAATCCTTCTCGGCGTGCTGTTGGAAACGATCTTCTTCATCTGCCTCATTGTCCTCCTGAAACAGAACGATGTGAGCCTCATCTGGCCGCTGACCTCGCTGGGCTTCGTGCTCACGGCGCTCTCGGCGAAGTTCCTCCTCCACGAACAAGTTACCGTTACGCGCTGGGTTGGGGTGGCGCTGATTGTAGTAGGGGCTGCCTTGGTCAGTTGGAGCGAAAAGGCCAGCAAGCGCCCGCCATTGCATGGGCCCACTCAGGTGGAGCCGAACGAATGAGCACCTATTTGTGGAGCGGCAAGGACAGGAACGGTCAGAAGTTTGTCCTGAGAATCCAAGCTGACACAGCAGGGCAGGCAAGGACGGAACTGGAAGGACGAGGTTGCACTGAGTTGGAGCTGCGCGCGGATGAAGTCGTTGACGAGATAACCCGGCGATCAGCCGATCTACAGGCGATTTCTGCCGAGAAACACTTGGAGTATCGAGACCAAGGCGCGGGGACCTGGAAGGAATTCATCGGTCGCACATTCCGTGAACAGGCGTGGATACAGGCTGTGCTGTTGGTGATAGCCGTCTTACAGATTTACCGGGGAAGAACGGTCAGTGTTGGGTTGATCCTGACGATCATGATCCTGCTCTTCGCACTGCGCTTATATCAAGCCCGACCTGTGATTGAGGTCGCAAAGTTATACTCAGCCAGAGAATGGCACCGATGGCCGGAGGTACTGATACGCGTTGCGCGACTGGAACGCATCGGCACTTCGGGACGGATCACGCTGCCGGCTATTGAACTGGCCCGTTGCCGTGCCCTGGCCTTGGCCGGCATGGGGCAAATTAGGGAGGCAGAAAACGTTCTTTCTGATGCCAGAACAAATGACTCACTGCCGGACTGGCTCTACCTTCATCTATTGGCTTCTGTGTATGATGCCGCGAAGGACCACAACAAGGCCACGGAATTAGTTCGGCGGGCCCTTGAGCTCGGCCCAGCGAATCAGAGTGCCCGGATCGATCTGGCTTTTCGTCTGGCCTTTCACAGGAAGGATGCTCCGGCGGCTCGATCCGTTCTGGCCACCGTCGAACAACGAGAGTTAATTGATCTGGCCAAGCCTGCCCTATCGCTTTGCGAGGGAGTGGTGGCGGAGCTTGAAGGAAAGTTGCACGAAGCAAGGCGGCACCTAGACGAAGCCCTGCGTGGCTTTCAAAAGTTCTCTCGGATGCATTTGATCGAAGGCCACATGCATTTGACAGAAGCCTTCCTGTGCTGTGTATGTGCTCAACTCGGCGATTTGAGGGCAGCACGAACCTACTTTGACGAATGCAGGGACTTTCTGCGTGCAACCGATGTAGATGAGTTGTTGCAACGATGCGAAACAGCAGTCCTCCACACGCAGTGCGGACCGGCAGCTTCAACCGGGCAGGCGCGCGCTGAATAACTCGTTCAACACCCGGCCCAACTCGCGGGCCGCCGTCATCGTCTGACGTTGAAAGGCCACGAGTTGCGAGAGCTTGCGGGGCGACGCAAGAATGGCCAGCGCGAGCTTGCCATAGTGGATGCGATCGTCGGAGGTCATCAGCGCATTGAAGTCGATTGGGAGATCATCATGGGCTGTGTCCGAGATCACGCGAATCGTCGCGCTGGGAATCTTCCACTCGCGGCATAAGTTGCGAATGACGGATGATTCCATCTCCACGGCGTCGGCCCCGGTGGATTCCCAGAGCGCGCGCTTTTCCGTCGAGGTGATGGCGACGCGTTTCGAGCAGTGAAACTTTGCCGGGAGCGCGTCCAGGTCCGCGAGTGCCTCCGCCACGCCGGCGTCGAAGTCGTGATCGAACACCACCGTGCCCAACGCCAGCGCCGGATTCAAACCGCCGGCAAAGCCGCAGGTCAGCACGCGTTCCGGCTCCACCGCCGCCACCGCTTCACGCAGGCTCTCGGCCGCGTTCTTCCGGCCCATGCCGGTGACCCACGCTTGAATGGCGCCCGCGCGCGATCGTTGCGGAAAGAAGAACTTCGCTTCCTCCTTCACTGCGAAGCACACCAGAAACGTGACTGGCTCTTTGGCAACCCCTCCCACTGGTCCTCGAGCAGGATTTGATTTGGCCATGGCGATTATTTTATCCCCGCCAGGCGATCCTTCCAGACGCGGTATAATTCAACAGTGGCCTTCACGTCGCGCAGGCAATAGTCGGCTATCTCGCGATAGCGGCCTTCCTCCAGCAGCCGGTTCACATCGGTGCCGGTTACGCCATGGCTCTTCGGCGATTCGATGCCGAATGCCTTGCAATAGAAATCGAGATTGAAGCGCCGCGCGGCCCCCTCGCGGCCACTCACGCCGTAGAACGTCAGTTGTTCCGCCAGATCACAGTGCGGGTCGAAAGCGAAGCGGTAACCCAGCCAGTCTTTGCGCGAGATGGGCACATTGAGCGCGGCGGAGCGCAGATAGATGAACGGCACATCGAAGCCGCGTCCGTTGAACGTCACAATACCATCGTAATGCCTGGCCACGTCCCAGAACGTGGTGAGCAGTTCCACTTCATCCATGCAGGGCACAAACTCCACCGGGCCTGCCTCCGGGTCATTCTCCTCGAAGTCCTCCGCGGTGAACAGCACCTGGCCGCGTAGCGTTTCGGCGTTGAGCATCGCCACGCAAACGACACGGGCCGTGAGCGGCCAGAGATTGAAGAGTTGCCTGATTTCCCCACGACGAGTTTCGCGGGCGGCTGGATCTGGAATTCTTTCGGCATCGCGAAAGAGATACTCCTGTTGCGCTTCATCGAAGGATTCGTCCGGAAGGGCGGAGGTTTCGATGTCAAATACCAGCTTGGCCATGGTGGAGGGAACGAATGCGGGGACAAAACAAATCAGGGTGGAGAGCCCGCCCACACAGCGCAGTCTTTCCACCCTGTTCCATCGGATAATCTACTTCTTCTTCTTCGCGGATTTTTTCTTCTTTTTGGCGGCCACTGTTGCTCACCTCCGTTCGCCGGTTGTCGGTTCGGCGGGTGAAAACGGCTCACCACGACTTGAACCAATTAGTTTTTGTTTCATCGCGAAACATCAGTTGCCCTCGGCTCGAAAACTTTCCGGACGCACAGCGTTTGTCTCTCTCTGAAACCGGCCGTTGTCCGTTCGCAGAGTGCATTGACTGCACTCTTCTTGATCGAGAAGCGCGACAAGGCAAGAACAGATTTCAGAAATTGATCGGCCATGAAGTGAGAGATCATGATCCATCCGCCGCTCACGCGCCGTACTTGTCGAACATCTTTGCGTTCGCTTGCATCAGCCGGATCAAATACTTTGCCTCAAATACTCCAAGCGATCCCATGTTCGCTCCGGTTTCCGTGAAGCGATCCAATTTGTCGGACCCGGAAAAGGCGGACGCAAGCAGCACCGGCTGCGGATGCCACGAGTGGCCTTTCACCGCGACGGGCGTGGAATGATCGCCAGTGATCGCGAGAACGTCCGGTTTCTTTTGCAGCAGAATCGGCAGCGCGGCGTCGAAGTCCTCGATGGCCTGGCGCTTCGCGTCGAAGTTGCCGTCCTCGCCCGCTTTGTCGGTGTACTTGTAGTGAATGAAGAAATAATCGTAACGGTCGTATTCGGCCAGGTAGCGCTCGAACTGTTCGGCGATGGTTTGCGGCCCTTCGATTTTTTTCATTCCCACCAATTGCGCGAGGCCCTTGTACATTGGGTAAACCGCAATGGCGGCAGCACGCAGGCCATAACGGTCCTCAAACGTCGGAATCGCGGGCTGATGCGCGATGCCGCGCAGCAGGAAGCCATTGGCCGGTTTCTTCTTCGTGATCAATGGGAGGGCGGCGGCGTAGAAGGCTGCCACCAGTTTGGCCGCTTTCTTTTGCTTTGCGGACCTGGGGTTCGTCGGCCTGACGGCGGCGATGGGCAGTCCCTCGCGGTTCGGATCGCTGTCGGTTAACGGCCCCTCCAATCCCTTGCCGCGGAAGATGACGACGAAGCGGTGCTCCTTGCCGGCCTTGATGATGACATCAGTGTCGCCAATCTTTTTGATCTTCTTCGAGAGAATGGCGCAAAGGTCTTCGCACGCTTCAGTGGCGATACGACCGGCGCGGCGATCCGTGACAATTCCCTTGGGATTGAGCGTGCAGAAATTGGCGCGGGCGCACACGTCACCGGACTTGAGTTCAAGGCCAAGGCCCAGCGCCTCGATGACTCCGCGACCCACTTGAAACTCAAGCGGATCGTAGCCAAACAACCCCAGGTGCCCCGGCCCACTTCCCGGTGTGATGCCGGGCGCGACCGGAATCATCCGGCCCTGTGCGGCGTTTTGGGTGAGGGCGTCGAGATTGGGAGTGATGGCGGCTTCGAGGGGCGTGCTGGATTCGGGTCCGCCGGTCGCGAGATCGCCAAGGCCGTCGAGCACGACGAGCACGAGTTTGGCGTTGGTTTTGACGAGCAGTTTGGAATAGAGAGCGTCGAGGTTCATGACTGGGCGGCGTTCGATCAGTTCAAGTTGAGATGGCAAATCCGTTCGCGAGAAGCGAAACCTCCGGGCACTCCCGGAAAAAGCGGCGAGATATTGCGGGCAGGCTGCTCAACGCGTCAACGGGATAGTGACACAGCGTGCTGGCGGCATCCTGCTGACAGATGACACGCGCCTGTCGAGGACCGGGCGCAAACTTGAGCCACCACTGCGTACGCTGGCAACACTCCATCGCCACGGGTGGACGAGACACCCCGCCGCTTCCGCTTTGTCACCAACCCATGATTGCTTTTCCAGCTCAAGTGCGGTATGAACAGCCGCAATCACCGGAAGATGGCCAATAACCTGGTTTCATTGTGATCAAGTGAGGCCGCAGTGGAAAGCGAGAAAACATATGCAACGCAACGATCATAAATCACTGCTCCCCCTGCTCAGCGCCGCTCTGTTCCTGGGACTCTGTGCCGATGCCCAGGCGGCGCCCCTCGGTTCAACTTTCACCTACCAGGGCCGATTGAGTGCCGATGGCGGGACCGCCAGCGGCCCCTACGATTTTCAGTTCCGATTGTTCGCCTCGGAAACCAACGGCGTGCCACTGGCCGGGCCGGTGAGTGTGCTTGCGGTGCCGGTGAGCAACGGGCTGTTTCAGGCCGCGATTGATTTTGGCCCCGGGGCGTTCAATGGCGAAGAGCGTTGGCTGGAAATCGCGGTGAAGAACAGTCTGACCGATGATCTGCCCCACCTGCTCAGTCCGCGCCAGCCCATCACCGCCACGCCCTACGCGTTGCACGCTGCGAATGCCGGCGGGCTGATGAGCTTCGCCAACGCGCCTCTGGACATCAAAATCGCGGGCGAACGAGTGATGCGCTATGAACTGACGGAGACGCCCGGCGCCGTCAACATCATCGGCGGGTCGCCCTTGAACCAGGTCGGCGATAGCGTCGTAGGAGCGACCATTGCTGGTGGAGGCACAGGAACCGGTTCAGGAATCAACAACGTACAAGAAGCGTATGGAGCCATCGGTGGCGGCGCGGGTAATGTGGTCAATGCCGGGGCGGCGTTCGCGACTGTAGCCGGGGGAGGGGGAAACTCGGCTGGTGCGGGCGCACAATATGCCACCATTTCTGGAGGCCATTCCAATGTTGTCCGGTTCGCTGGCTATGGGGCGACCATTGCCGGAGGCGACGACAATACGATTGTCGCCGGACATCAGTTGGTCATTGGCGGCGGACGCGAGAACTTCATCGACGGCGGCAGTCTGCAATCGACGATCGGCGGGGGACTGCAAAACAAGATCGGCGCGCTGGCCTTTAGGACAACCATCGGTGGCGGCGGAATGAACACAGTAGGTTCGTTTGTCGAGGATGCAACCATCGGCGGCGGCAACGGCAACTTCGTAGGCACGGAATCGCGCTTGGGGACAATTGGCGGCGGCGGCGGCAACCGCATCGAAGGCCGCGCGGAGAGCAGCACCATCGCCGGCGGTGTGGGAAATGTGGTTCACGGCTACACGATCAATGCCACCATTGGCGGCGGTAACGACAATGAGGTTCAATCATCCGGGGGTGGTGAAGTTCATAATGGAACCATTGCCGGCGGCCGCGGCAATGTCATTGAACATAGCGCAGATCACGCGACGATTGGTGGAGGCTATACCAACCGGATCGGGCAACGGTCCGACCGATCGACTATCGCGGGAGGCGTCGGCAACATGATAGGGGCCTCCTCCCCGCGATCGACCATCAGCGGCGGTGTTGGAAACACCTTGGTGCAGAATAACGCCTTTTCCACGATTGCCGGCGGGATTGGCAACGTCGTCAATCAGAACATGACCGGAGCGACCATCTCCGGCGGCGCCTCCAATGCCGTCATCGGCATTTGGGCGACAGTGGCTGGCGGGTCCAACAACGTCGCGGTCGGACGGTATTCGGTGGTGGGTGGCGGGCAGGACAACCGGACGGAGGGAACCGAGCACGCCACAATTGCCGGCGGGTTGGGCAATCGAGTCGGGGGAGTGAGCAGTCGATCAACCATCGGCGGCGGACGGGAGAATACTATTGGGTCATTTGCCGCGGATGCGACAATCAGCGGAGGTAGAGAAAACACCATCGGCACTGAATCGCAGTCTGGCACGATCGGCGGAGGGGTTGGAAATCGAGTGGATGGCCGGACCGAGAATAATGTGATCAGTGGTGGTGCAGGCAATTGGACTCACGCATACGCGTATAACGCGACGATCGGTGGGGGCAATGGCAACGTCATTAACGGCTCTGTTGTTGTTGGCCCTAATTCTGGATCAACCATCGGTGGTGGAATCCGCAACCAGATCGGGGGCCTGGCTTCACACTCAACTATCGCCGGTGGTGAAGACAATCAAGCCCACGGGCCCCACAGCAGTGTCCTAGGCGGGCGACTAAATGTTGCGGGAGGTGCAAACAGTGTTGCCGCCGGTCATCGTGCGGAAGCCTTGCACTCGGGCACATTCGTGTGGGCGGATCTCACTAATGCCACTTTCACCTCAACGGGTACTAACCAATTCCTCATCCGCGCGTCCGGGGGCGTGGGTATCAACACCGGTTCGCCGGAGTTCGCTTTGCACGTCAATGGCGAGGCCGGCAAGCCAGGCGGCGGCGCGTGGTCCGTGGCGTCGGATGCGCGACTCAAGAAGGATGTTCGTCCGCTGGAGCAGGCACTCATGCGTCTCCTGCAACTCCACGGTGTCACCTATGAATATAAGGACCCCAAAGCCATTCATGAATTACCCGGCCAGCAGACCGGCATGATCGCGCAGGAAGTCGAGAAGGTGTTCCCCGAGTGGGTCGAGACCGGCCGCGACGGCATGAAGCGCCTGAGCGTGCGCGGCTTCGAGGCGCTGACGGTAGAGGCCCTGCGCGAGTTGCGCGCGGAAAAAGACGCGCAGATCAGCGTGTTGGAGAAACGGCTGGCGGCCTTGGAAGCAAAACTGGCGAGCGATTGAATTCGTCCTCAGACTTCCGACTTCAGCACTGTATCCCGGTTTGACAGCGTGCCGGTGAGGACGCGCTTGTAGCAGTGCTCGCCGCCGTCCAGAAGGTCCTTCGCCTTGCTCAGTTGCATGAAGGCGGCGGCGGGGCGGAAGGATTCTTCCCAGTCCAGCAGGTTGAACTGATCCGCTGCGCCCCGCTGGCAGTACAGGACGTGATCGAATTTCGCGCGCTCGCGGACCTTGCCGTCATGGATGTGGACGGTTGGGAAGAAGAGTTCCGACGGCTTCGCGCGCGGAAAAGAAAACGCCATCGGATGAATCTTTGACTCGCCCGGCTTGAGCTTGAACACAGCGAAACCGTGGTCGTGATACGCCGGAAGCTTGTCCCAGGTGCCGGGCGGGAGGCGGAACCGTTCGTCGAGCCGGGAGAAGTCAGCGACGGTGGGAACGAAAGAAGCCTCGAAGTTGCCGACGGTGACAACCTCCAATTTGGCACGCGGCGCAGCGCCGAGAGTGCGTGATCGCGCGCCGCCGCCAGCGGCAACCGGTTCAGGGAATCCTTTCCTCAAATCCGCGAAGAAATCAGGATAGTCCTTGAGGTCGACGAAGTTCACCACCCCTTCTCCGCTGCCAGGCTTGACGGGCAGGGGCAGCACCATCGCCAGATCCTCCTTTGCCCGCAGCGTCATGCTGTAAACGAGGGACTGCCGCCCATCCGCACCGGAGCGCGCGAAGATGTTTGTGGCGCTGACGGATTGAACGGGCCGGGAGAAACAGCACATGGGGAGCAGGCGTGATTCGTTGAATCGTTAAAATGTTAAATCGCTAAATGGCCGCCAGCGAAGAACGATCCCGGAGTGCGCCCGTCCCCGGGCGCAGAAACTCACGACTGTCCCGGCGGTCTGAACATCTCCGACGCGCCCTGCAGTTCGGACGCTTCTGCGGGCGGGGACGCCCGCACTCCGAAAGCCATGCCATCCGTTCGCAGTCACTGCGGCACCATCTTGAACACCTTGCCGGTCTGGCCGGTGAGACTGTTGCGGCCGTTGGTCATCACGTAAAGCTCGCCCTGGTCGTCTTCACCAAATGACACAATGTAAGCGCCGAGCTTGGCCCCGTTGGCAGTCGAGACGGGCAGGGACTCAAGGTTCCATTTGGTCTCACTGCCCTTGCCTTGGCGTGTCGCGGTGAAGAAGACGCCATCGGGCAGCGCCCAACTGCGCGACCAGTCGGCGAAAACATATTTGCCCTGAAGGCTCTTGATGGCTTTGCCGCGATAGACATAGCCGCCCGTGATGGAAATGCCTTCCAGCTTGGTGGGATCAATCTTGTTCCGGGCGGGATGCTTGTACCACAGGATGGGTTCAATGAAAGGCTTGCCCAGCGCGTCCGTTTTCGGCGAGTCCGCCGGGGGTTCGTTGGGCTTCTTGGGATCGAAGGCAACATGGGCCTCGCGCACGCGCCAGCCGTAATTGCCGCCCTTGACGACGATGTTCAGCTCTTCGTAAAGATTTTGTCCCACGTCGGCGGCGAAGAATTCACGCGCGCCACCGCGATCGAATGAGATGCCCCACGGATTGCGCAGCCCATAGGCGTAGATCTCGGGGCGACCCTGCTTGCCGTCGGCGAAGGGGTTGTCGGAAGGAATCGCGTAGGGGCTGCCTTTGTCCACGTCGATGCGCAGAATCTTGCCGAGTAGCGTCGTGGTATCCTGGCCATTTCCTTGCGGGCTGTGGCCAATCTCGTTTTGAGCGGAACCGACACCATCATTGGCCCCGCCGCCGTCGCCAGTACCGATGTAGAGAAACCCGTCCGGTCCGAACAGAAGACGGCCGCCATTGTGATTAAACTGAGGTTGGTCGATTTTCAGTAGCACGCGCTCCGAGGCAGCGTCAACGCGGGCGAAATCATCAGCCAGGACTTTGAATTCCGAGACGTGGCTGGTGTGGTCCCAGTTGGTCGGCGCGGTGGAACTGCGCGGGGCACTGTAATAGACATAGAGTTGACGATTCGCTTTGAACCTGGGATGCAGCGCCAGTCCCAGCAGTCCGCGCTCGTCAAAACCCGAGTTGAGTTTGGCCATCTTGTCCCTGAGATCGAGAGACAATTGCCCGGAAAGTCTTCCGTCCTTATTCAATATATGAATCGTTCCCACCTGGTCGGCGATCAGCACCCTGCCGGAGCCATCATCCAGGGAAACGACCGTGAGCGGAGAGGTGAAGCCTTCGGCGATCTGTTGTAGAGCGACGGACGGTTTGTCTTCTGTAGTTGAAGCGGCAGGAGCGGATACGGAAAGGAGGCAACCTAGGGCGAGCAGTGCAATAATCCTGGAACGAAGCGAGATGGTTTTCACGAGGTGGATTCTACCGACGTTTTTACGAAGCACAAGAACTGAGGCAGCGGCGAAGGCGGGGCGGGCGCATCTCAGTTTTTTGCAAGGCCCGGCCGGCTGGAGAGGTGGGACTCGTCGCGCTGCGACGAGTAGCGCCGCGTTCAGCGGCGCAACGGACGGACCGGGACGCTCGATGCCGTCCGCTCTGCGCGGACGGGGTTGTCGCAGCGCGACAACCACTACCTGCAATAAAGTGAGATGCGCCAGGCGGGGCTTTTTCACTTCCAGGCGTGCCTGAACACCATGGCGCCCGCACCTAATCGGAGACCGACGCCCGGTGAATCGGTAGCCGCATCGTGATCGGGCCGGGGGCGAGGATATGTCTCCAGCAGAGGACCATCCCGCTTTGCGATTGGAAAGCCATCGCATTTGGCGTTGCATCGTCCGCGCATGAAATCACTGACCGAGCATCTCTGGTTTGACGTGCCGCATCGGCGCGGCTATTTGAACATCACCGGCACCGTCGAGAACCTGGTTCGCAAAAGCGGCGTGAGCGAGGGGCTTTGCCTGGTCAACGCCATGCACATCACGGCCTCTTGCTTCATAAACGATAATGAGAGCGGACTGCTGCATGACTACGAAGTGTGGTTGGAGAAACTCGCGCCGCACGCGCCAACTTCTCAGTATCACCACAATCGAACTGGAGAGGACAATGCGGATGCGCACCTGAAGCGGCAAATCATGGGGCGCGAAGTGGTTGTCGCCATCACGAACGGGAAACTCGACTTTGGCCCATGGGAACAAATCTTCTACGGGGAATTCGATGGTCGTCGCCGGAAGCGTGTGCTTGTCAAAATCATTGGCGAGTAGTTACGGAGAGCTTGAGAGCTTTGGCGGCCGACCGAAACGCAAATAGAGCGCAGGCACGATAATCATATTGAGGAGCATCGAGGTCAGCAGGCCGAACAGAATCACAATCGCCATCGGTGTTTGGATTTCGTTGCCCGGCTTGGCGCCGCTCAATGCTAGCGGAATCAGCGCGAGACCAGCAGCGAGAGCAGTCATCAGAATGGGCGCCAGCCGCTCCAACGAACCGCGTCGCACGGCTTCGCGAAAATCAGTTACTCCCTCGTGTTCCTGCAAATGCCGGATGTGTGAGACAAGCATGATGCCGTTGCGCGTCGCAATGCCGAAGACCGTTATGAACCCAATCGCTGACGCCACGCTAAGCACGGCCCCGCTGACGACCACACCGGCGACTCCGCCAATAAGAGCCAATGGCAGGTTGAGCATCACAAGCAGTGCATCGCGTGCGGAGTTGAAGGCAAGATGCAAGAGGAATCCAATGCCTGCCACCACCAGGATGCCGAGCAGGGATAAAATCTTGTTCGCTTCTGCGGCGCTCTCAAATTGTCCGGCATACTCGACACGGTGCCCCGATGTGGCATTCACCAGCGGGTCAACAATTCTCTGGAGGTCACGCACCACGCTGGTCACGTCGCGCCCGGCGACGTTGCACGAAACCACAATCTTCCGTTCAACCTGTTCCCGGCTCACGGCATTTGGCCCGGTATCCTTGACGATGCGCGCCAGTTCAGCGAGTGGCACCTTGGCTCCGGCGGGCGTGTCTACCAGCACCGTTCCAATTTCATCCAACCGCCACGCCTCGCCGTCGGCCAGGCGCACCACAAGGTTGAAGGCGTTTTGACCCTCCAGGATTCGCGACGCCTTCGCGCCCTGCACGCTGGCTTCGAGCGTGCGGGCGACTTCCCGCACCGTCAGGCCGTGGCGGGCCAGGGAAGCACGGTCGAATTGCACTCTCAGGAGAGGAATTTCCATCTGCTGTTCGAGTGCGAGGTCAACCACTCCGCGAACATCTCGCATCGCCCGTCGTGTCTGGTCGCCGAGTCCTCGCAGGGCATAGAGGTCGGGGCCAAAGATTTTCACGGCGATGTTCGCCCGTGTGCCCGACAGCATGTGGTCAATTCGATGTGCGATGGGGCCGCCGATGGTGATGTTCATGCCCGGCACCACCGAAAGGGAGTCGCGCAGCGCGGAAAGGAACTCCGCCTTGCTCCGTTTTCCCATCTTGAGCGAGACATCCAGTTCTGCCGCCTCGACACCTTGGGCGTGCTCATCCAGTTCGGCACGCCCTGTTCGACGAGCTACTGAGACAACTTCAGGGTGTGACAGCAACGTCTTTTCCACCAGTCGTCCCAACTCATCCGACTGCGCGAGAGACGTGCCTGGCAGCGTGACGGCGCTAATGGTCAGCGTCCCCTCGTTGAACTCAGGCAGGAACGCCCGCCCGAAGAACGGCAGAGCGATGAGCGAACCGGCCAGCAATGCAAGCGCGGGTAGGGTGACACGCCACGGGTGATTCAAAGTGGGCGCAAGCAGGCGGCCATACCACGACTTCAATGCCGCCACCACGCGCGGTTCGTGGCCCGCCAGCACGGCCCGGCTCCGCGGCAACAGCAACAAACACAGCACGGGCGTCACCGTCACGGCAACAACCAGGGACGCGAGAAGAGCCACTAGATAGGCCACGCCGAGCGGTTGCAATAACCGGCCTTCAACGCCAGAGAGGAAGAAAATCGGAATGAACACGAGCGCGATGATGAGTGTGGCGAAGACGATGGAACTCCGAATCTCGACGCTGGCCGCAAGAACAACAGCGAATGGCGAGCGACGTTGACCCTCAGGCAATAGTGCATTCTCCCTCAGTCGTCGGAAAACGTTCTCCACATCAATTACTGCGTCATCGACGAGTGCTCCGATGGCGATGGCCATGCCGCCGAGGGTCATAGTGTTGATGGTCGCACCAAACGCCTTGAGCGTGAGCACAGCGGCCACCAGTGAAAGCGGGATGGCCGTTACAGTGATGAACGTGGCGCGAGCGTTACCGAGGAACAGCAACACCACCACGATGACCAGGAGGATACCTTCGACGAGCGCGCGCGTGACGTTGTTGACCGATACCTGAATGAAATCCGCCTGGCGAAAGATATTCCGGTCGAGCACCATCCCAGAGGGCAGCTTCGCAGCGATGCCATCCAGCACGGCATCGAGTTGGCGTGTCAGGGCGAGAGTGTTTGCCCCCGGCTGCTTCTGGATTCCCAGTATGACAGCGGGCTTCATGTTCGCAGAACCTTCGCCTCGTTTGGCCGCCTGGCCTACCCGGACTTCGGCAAGGTGAGCGACCGTTAGTGGCACACCGTTCGAAGCGCGGACGACGGTCGCGCCGATGTCTTCGAGAGTGCGGAGCCGTCCAACTCCGGTGACGAGCCACTCGCTGCCGCGTTCGTTGATAACGCCAGCAGAGACGTTCTCGTTGCCTTCTTCCAGTGCTCGGATAACCTGATTCAACGCGACCCCATGCGCGAGCAGTCGGGCGGGTGACACGATGACTTGGAACTGTTTCTCTCCGCCGCCAATTGGTGTCACTTGCGAAACACCGGGCACTGCGAGTAATCGGCGGCGAATCACCGTCTCTCCGTAGTTGCGGAGTTCAAACGGCGTGTGCTTTTCCGATGTAAGCGACAAGAAGAGGATTTCGCCCATGATGGACGAGACAGGTGCGAGGATGGGTCGCTCGACCTCGGGCGGAAGCTCGTTGGCGACGAGTGTGACCTTCTCACTAACGATTTGCCGCGCCGCCTGAATGTCGGTTCCCCAATTGAACTCGACCCACACAATGGCAATACCTACCGCTGTCGCCGAGCGCACGCGCCTCACGCCGGACGCACCATTGAGCGCTGCTTCGATGGGAAACGTGACTTGCGATTCAACTTCGGTCGGGGCCATGCCATGCGCTTCGGCGATGACTGTGACCGTGGGTGCGGTGAGGTCCGGAAAAACGTCCACTGGCATCCGCATCGTGGTAAACACGCCAAAGAGAATCAACAGTGCGCCCGCCAGCAGCACTAAAGCGCGATTCTTAAGTGACCAGTGAATAAGGGAGTCCATCATTGCTTAATGTTTAATGCGCGTGTCCGTGCGCTGGAATCACGTTGGACGCCGCTGCCAGGCGAATCGCCATTGCACCCTTGGTCACAACGCGCTCACCTTCGTTCAAGCCACGTAGGACTTGCAGGAAATTCCCGTCCCGGATGCCAAGGGTGAGTTCACGCTTCTCGAATGTCTCTCCGCTTACCTGCACAAATGCGATGGGTTGGCCTCCCTCCTCGACGATGGCCGCATCAGGAATTGCCACTGTGTCTTCGGCACGCTCGGTCTCCACGTGCAACATGAGTTGCTGGCCAACTCGAAAACGTCCGTCGCGGTTGTCCACCTCATAAACGAGAGAGACTGTTCGCGATGCAGTGTCCACCTGTGGGCCGAGGAAGAGTAGCCGCCCGCGTCCTTCGTCCGTCAGCGAAACGAATGCTGCACGTTGGCCTGGGAATTCTGCGGTAGCACCTTTCGCTTCATTCAAGCGACCCACGGAGAATTCGGGCACCCGCGCTTCGACTAGGACAGCGGAAGCATCAAGAATCGTAAAAATGGATTGGTCGGCAGGAACGTGTTCGCCAATAGCCACGCTGGACTGCGCAATGAGGATTCCATCGATGGGAGATTTCAAATCGATGACGGGCAACGCGCCGTTTGTCCCTTGTCCTTGCTGATAACTGGTGCGGAGGGCCAATGCCGCTGCCAGGGCCGCCTGGGCGGAGTCGAGCGCGGTTTTGGCGAGTTCTACGTTTTGTTGCGTCTCGACCTTTGCTTCGAACAGTTGTCGCGCTCGTTCGTAATCGCGCTGCGTTTGGGCAACGGTGAGTCGCGCACGAGCGATTTCACTCTCGGTTCTGCCAAGTTCCGCCGTTGCTTCGGAGAAAGACGGGCGGAGGATGGCCAATACCTGGCCGGATTTTACTCTTTCACCGAGGAGCGGCGACTTTCCTTCAGGAGGTATGTCCAGTTGTCCCGGCAGGGGAGGAGTGACCCGCGCCAGCAGGCCCGGCTTGGGGATAACTGTCGCGGGCACGCGTAAACGTTCAACAAGGCGACGTTTCGTCACTGGCTCTGCTTTCGACAGGATTTTCCACTGCTGCTCCTTCAGGAAACTGATGCCCTCCGGCGCTTCTGGGGCTTCGCCGTGTTGCGCGTCGTGTTTCGACGCATACACCTTGACCTTCGGCAGCGCTACCGTGGCTTCACCTGAATCCGTTGGGATGAGCACGGTCACATTCCAGTCACCTTGCTTTGGAAAAGTGAGCATCGCCTCGTAAATTCCCGCCCGCGTCGGCTCTGGTTCGACCTTTTCAACCGGTGCATCCTGCCCATTCGCGAGCCGAAACTTGATTGGCCCTTCGTGACGCGGTTCAAGCGTCTGCAAGTCCGTGACGTGGGTGACAAATTTGGTTGCCACGCCCGCCGCCACAAGACGGTGCTCGGCGAAAATCTCGTAGCGGTCGGACCAAACCGTGATTTGCGCAGTCTTATCCTCATGGTGATGGTCGTCACCGTCGTCGTGTGAATGGTCGTGGCCGCGATGGCAGCCCAGCAGCGCGAGTCCCAACGCCACAGGGGCAACTGACCGATGAGTCATCAAATTAGGTTTCATGCAGACAACTATTTCCTGCCGCTCGACGAAAACGCCTCTGGTGGGAGGCGATTGCCCGGAGCGGACTCGGGCAATGGAAACGGAGAGTTCAGCCAAACGGCTACGTCAGCAAACGAGTGACGCAGTCCGCTGTGACTGTCAGGAAACTAGAGAGGGAGCGCGCGCCGGAAGGGCCGCGCGGAAACAAAAATGCCAACGATGGGTTAGCTCAGGAGGCGCAACCCCAGGCGGAGCAGGACCTGAGTGTGCCGTCAAAGACGAAGGCACATCGACCGCATTACACCACACCGCCACCAACCACGGCACACTGGCCACGCCAACCAGCGGCGTCAGTTCAACCTTGCTCGGAGAAAAGACAAACAAACCATCGGCAGCCTGATGATTGGTTGTGCCATGTTCGTGAGAACCATCGGAATCCGCATCATGGTGGGCGTCGCTGTGCTCGTCGTGAACGTGGACTTGGTGAATGAACCCGAGGAGCTGAAGCGCCGAGTGCGACGTGGATGGAAGCCACAAAGCCACCATGAACATCGTCACCAGTGTCTTCAACCGTGTCACGTCACTATGAATAAGGAATCTGGCACAACCCGCAACCGTTTTCTGTTCGAGATAACGTGGTCAATTGATGGTCAATAACTGAGAAGCCGTTGAACGACATGCATCGTCGGTTCCGACAGCCCAAGATTCGTCAGGCGCTTTCTCAAAGTAAGAAGCCCTCGACTCCAACGCACCTTTTCGAAAGTGCGGTTGTCTTCCCATCGCCATATTGTCGTCACGCTGCATCGGCTGGCTGCCGCGAACTCTTTTTGGTTCCAACCACTACATAGACGCAGCCACCGCATCCGGCCGCCAACGCTACCATCATCACTGAACGGCACATATCCGAGGAACTTGATTATTGCCGGATAGAATTCAGGTATCGGCTCGTAAATGCCACGCTCCCAGTTCTGAAGTGATGTCTTCTCGATTCCGAGTTCCTTTGCCACGTCGGACTGGAAACGATGTAGGGCTAGTCTGCGCGCCTTAAGGTGTTCGCCAATCGTATGCGGCTGAGAAGGCACAGTTTGCGTGCATTTCCAGCGTTTGGGCTGGAGGGGGATAGGGGCAACAATAGACCTTTGGCAAAAGGGCAACGCACGCCACGGCCAGCGTCTATGTCAACGACGCCGAGGAGGGCCTCTTGCACGACTATGACGTGTGGCTGGAGAAACTCGCGCCGCACGAGCCGACGTCGCAATATCACCACAATCGCACGGGTGAGGACAACGCCGACGCACATCTCAAACGCCAGATCATGGGTCGCGAAGTTGTGGTGGCCATTACCAAAGGCACGCTTGACCTTGGGCCGTGGGAGCAGATCTTCTACGGCGAGTTCGACGGCCGGCGGCGGAAGCGGGTGTTGGTAAAAATCATCGGGGAGTGAATTGCAAGGGCGCGGCGATGGTTTAACTTGGTCCCATTCGCCTTAGCCATGATTGTGCGCGTCGTCCTTTGCTGCCTTGGTCTCACCGTTCTCGCGTCTCTTTACGCGAGGGCGACGACCGATTTAGCCGGGGCTTCTGTGAACTTCGAGACCGCGCCGGTGCATCCCATTGCCTTAAGTCCAGACAAATCCCGGCTGGCGGTGTGCAATCTCGCCGATGGCAGGCTCGAAGTGTTCGATGTCACTTCCGGCATCCCGGTTTCGCTGGGCAGCGTGCCGGTGGGCATCGATCCGGTGTCAGTCCGCTTTCGCACCGCGAATGAAGCGTGGGTGGTGAACCACATCTCTGATTCGATCAGTGTGGTCGATATTCCAGCATTTCGGGTCGTGGCTACCATCAACACTCTCGACACTCCGGCGGACGTGGTCTTTGCCGGGTCACCTGTGCGGGCGCTTGTGTCCTGCGCATTGCCGAACACGATTCAGATCTTCGATCCGGCCACGCGCCAGCTTGTGACCAATGTTGTCATCGAAGCTGAACGCCCCAAAGCGCTGGCGGTGAGTCCTGATGGGCTGAAAGTCTATGCCGCGATTTTTGAGTCGGGCAACCGCACCACCATTGTCGGCGCGAAATTCAGGAACCTACTCTTCATCGACAACGCGGTCAGCCGCACGAATGGGCCGTATGGCGGACAGAATCCTCCACCGAACGACGACAACGCTTTCAACCCACCGCTCAATCCTACCTTGCCCACCAACGTCCCGCCGCCCGCCACCGGCCTGATCGTCCGCAAGAATGCAGCGGGGCGCTGGCTGGACGACAATCAACGCGACTGGACGGAATTCGTATCCGGCACGAACGCCGCATTGACGCAGCGAGTGGCAGGATGGGATTTGCCCGATAGAGACCTGGCCATCATCGACACGGGGAACTTCTCCGTCAGCTACGCCACGGGCTTGATGAACATCTGTATGACCCTCGGCGTGAACCCGGCTTCCGGGAAAGTGGCGGTAGTCGGCACGGACTCAATCAACGAAGTGCGCTTCGAGCCGAACCTCAACGGAGTGTTCGCTCGCGTGAGATTCGCGCTGGTCGATCCGCTGAGCCACGCCGCCACGGTGAAGGACTTGAACCCGCATCTTGATTACACGATGTCCACGCTTCCGCCCGCGGACCGCGACAAGTCGATTGGTGACCCACGCGGGGTCGTTTGGACGGCGGACGGCTCGCGCGGTTACGTCGCGGGGATGGGTTCACGGAACCTTGTCGTGATCGACGCGGACGGCAATCGCGTTCATCCGCTGCCGATTGAGCTGGGCGAAGGGCCGTGCGGCCTCGCGCTCGACGAAGCGCGTCAGCGCCTCTATGTCTTCAACCGGTTTTCGTCGAGCATTTCAGTTTTGGACACGTCCTCGGAAGTGGTCATCCGCGTAATTTCACTGTTTGATCCGACCCCTCTCGCAGTAGCCGCAGGCCGCCGGCATCTCTACGACACGCGGCGTACGTCGGGTCTGGGCCACGTGTCCTGCGCTTCCTGCCATGTGGATGCCCGGATGGATCGGCTCGCTTGGGATCTGGGCAATCCAGCGGGCGAAATGACGTCGGCCGTGGTGAATCACCAGAACCTCCAGCTTCCGACGAACCGTTATCATCCTATGAAGGGCGTGATGTTGACCCAGACGTTGCAGGACATCATCGGTCATGAACCGTTCCACTGGCGTGGCGACCGGCCGGACATCGAGTCGTTCAACTCCACCTTCACCAACTTGCAAGGAGCGGCGTCGGAATTGAGTGGGTCGGAGATGCGCGAGCTTCGCGATTTGCTGGCCAGCATCCGGTTTCCGCCGAATCCCCACCGGCATTTCGACAACAGCCTTCCGACCAACCTGCCGCTGCCCGGCCATGTCGCCTTTGGTGAAGACACTTTGCCCGTCGGAGCGCCCCTGCCGAATGGCAATGCGATCGCGGGCGTCGCGTCGTTCAACCGCCCAGGGAATTTTTGCACGACCTGCCACACGCTGCCCACGGGCCTTGGACTGGATGCCATCAGGACTCCGTCTGGCACGCTCACGAACATTCCGCCCGGTCCCAATGGCGGGAGCCACTTTCCGCTGGCGTTTCGTCTCGAAGGCTCGTTGCGCTCGAAGAACGCGCAATTTCGGAATCTGGCCGACCGCATCGGGATGGACGGAATGCGCCCGCAAGCCCGCGCCGGATTTGGATTCGGCCACGATGGCAGCGTGGATTCGTTGACGCAGTTTCTCTTTGGCGTTCGAGTAGTGCAGGACCAGGAAATGGCCGACCTTATCGCACTGCTGCTGTCTGTGTCCGGGGCAGACCTCGGGCTGCCGGGTTCACCAATAGACACCACGCCGCCCGCCGCCGTCGGCCGGCAATTGACCGTGAACTCTTCCACACCGCCACCCTTGCTCGACGCGATGCTGGCCTTGGCGCGTTCGTCAGCCAGCCGCGTTGATGTCGTGGCCAGGGGGACGAAGAACGGGCTGGCGCGAGGATGGTTTTTCCAGGGAACGAATGACTTCTTTCAATCGGATCGAAGGGCGGAAGTCGTGTCGCCCAGCGAACTGCTGGCGTTTGCCAGGCCAGGGAGCGAACTGACCTTTACCGTCGTTCCACGTGGATCGGGCGTCCGCCTCGGCATCGACCGCGATCTGGATGACGCTTTTGATCGTGATGAACTCGAGGCAGGAACGAACCCGGCGGATCGCTTGCTGCGCCCGCGAATAGTGGCCGAGTCCACCGAGGCGGTTCTTGGCGCCAGCTTTCGACTCGACGCCCAGGTGCCGCCCTGGCCCGCGCCCGGAACTTTGGCGTGGTTCAAGGACGGTCAACCGCTCAGTGACGAGACAAATGCCGTTATCGTGTTCAGCAACGTGTCGGCATCGGTCGCCGGAGAATATCGGCTGGTGACGTTCACACCGTTCGACGCCAGCACCAGCGCGCCGGTGCATTTGTCCGTCGTCCCGTTGAAGGTCAATGTGACTCCGTTGTTGCAGGCCGTTCGGTTTGGCTCGAACGCGACGTTCGCGGCGACAGTTGAAGGGATCGCTCCATTCGAATTTCAGTGGCGATTCGGCTCGCAGGATTTACCAGGCGCCACGGCGCCGGCCCTTGTCCTCGCCAACATCCAGCTTGCCCATGAGGGTGTTTACCGGGTCATCGCCGCCAATGTTCACGGTGTGGTGACCAGCGCGCCCGTGAATCTGGGAGTCCTGATGGGCATCACTGTGCTTCGCCCGCCCTTGAACCTGCGTGTCGTGGACGGCGGCGATGCCATTTTCAGTGTGATGGTGGCCGGTCATCCTCCTCCGTTTGGATATTTCCTGCGCCGCGGCGCGGCCAACATTACCAATTACACCAGCAACGACCGCGCGGGTTTCCTCTCGTTGTTCAATGCGCAACTATCTGATGCGGGAGTGTATCGCGTCGCGGTGAGCAACGCCGCCACGCCGGCTCTCGTTTTCACTCCTGTCCTGACGGTGCTGCCGGACTACGACCAGGACGGCCTTCCTGACGAATGGGAAATAACTCATGGCCTCATGACCAACGAATCCGCTGATGCTTCGCTGGACCTGGATTTGGACGGTCTCGCCAACCGGCAGGAATACGTCGCCGGCACCGACCCCAACGACCCGCGAAGTTTCCTTAAAGTCGAGCGTCTCCTTCTGTCCGGCGATGAGTCCGCTGCAATCATTCAATTTCACGCCCTCGCCAACCAGACGTACACGGTCGAACACAAGGCAGAGCTATCCGGAACCTGGGCCAAGCTGGCCGACATCGTGGCGCTCGCCTCCAATCAGTTGGTATCCATTACCAACAGACTCGATGGTCCCGCCACGCGCTACTACCGGCTGGCCACTCCAAGAACACCCTAACCGCCGTTTAGAAATGGCCGTCCCACTTGAGGGGCAGGAAATTCCGCGACGATTCCACGTTACCTCGGCGGCTACCGCAAACAAGCTAGCCGCTACGGCAAGCTCTCCATCAATTTCACGCTGGCCGTCAGGCCGAAGCGCGTGGCCCCCACGTCCAGCAGCGCGGTGACTTCGTTCACACTCAATGTGTGCTGGTCCACCTTCACGCCAAGGCCATCTCCGGCGACCTGGCCAATGCGCCTGACCGTCTCGACAATGGCGGTAAGATCGGCACCGCCGCTGAGCGTGATTCCTTTCGCCGCTTCGACCGCGAGCCTTACGGCGCGATCCAACTCCTCGGGATCGAGCAAGCTCAGGTCGAGATTCACACTTACCGGACGCTCATCTGCTGCTTCGACCACGTCACGCAACTCGCGAAGCACGTAGGCATCGTCACTGTCTCTCAATCGCCCGAGGTTCGCAGTCAACTCAATGAAATGGGCGCCGCTGTCAATGGCGACTTCTGTCTCATAACGCTTCACGTCGCCATCGCTGGCGCCGAGCGGAAAACCGATGGCACAGGTCACCTTGATGCCGCTCCCGTCCAGGAAGTGAACGGCCTCGATCACGCGCGAACCGTTCACACACACGCTGGCGAAGCCATGAGCGCGCGCTTCGGCACATAGCTGCTCAATATCGGCGCGGGTGGCGTCGGCCCTTCGCAGCGTATGTTCGATCAGACGCGCGAGTTCCTGGCGGGCGGGAGAGCGGGACATAGGCGCGATTAAACCCCAATCGGATGCCAGGCCGTTTTGAGCTCCACCGTATCCAGAATCCAATACGGGTCGTCGGCCCTGGCGCCAAACCATTCTATCGCGGAGAGCCGGCGGCCGGCGTAACGCTTCAGGTTCTGCGCCTGGCCGCCACGCAGGAGCGCGCTCAATTCAGCGTCACCGACGCCATCCACTATCGCGTTGATGTCCCTGTGGCTGGCGAAATGCGGAATGAGTTCCTTCCGTTTTCCCGCGAGGACATTCACCACGCCTCCGGGAAGGTCGCTCGTGGCCAGCACCTCCGCGAAGGTCAGCGCCGGCAGCGGATGCTTTTCTGAAGCCAAAACAACCGCTGAGTTTCCGCTGAGAATCGCTGGCGCGAGCAGCGAAACCAGCGCGAGCAACGCCGGTTCGTCCGGCGCGAGGATAGCCACGACGCCCGTCGGCTCCGGCACGGTGAAATTGAAGTGCGGCGTGGCGACCGGATTCACGCTGCCGAACACTTGTGCATACTTGTCCGTCCAGCCGGCATAGTGAACCAGCCGGTCGATGGCCGCCGTGACTTCACCTCGTGCCCTCGGAGTGCGAGCACCGGTGGAACGCTGAAGTTCGTGCGCCAGTTCGGCGGCACGGCTTTGCAGCATCTCCGCGGCGCGATAGAGAATCTGCCCGCGCAAATAAGCCGTGCGTTTCGCCCAGCCCTCGAAAGCCCCGCGCGCGGCGGACACGGCGTCCCGCATGTCCTTGCGCGATGCCCAACTGTAGTTGTCGAGCAATTCTCCAGACGGCGAGCGCGCCACCAGCACACGCCCGCTCTCGCTTCGCACGAAGTTGCCGCCGATGCAAAGTTTGTAGGTCTTGCGAACGTCGAGGCGCCGGGTGCTCATGTTGGGCGGACTGATTATAGGAGGAACACTTTGGGAGTCCAACGACTGTTTTGCAAGGCTGTGGCCCGCCCTGCCTTCTCCAAAGAGGTGCCCCGTTTGTCAAAGCTTGCGGAGAACCTTCATCTCAAGCACAAAGGCACGCGTCCGATGATTGTCGGGTGAATACAGCTGGGATGGGGCGCCATGATTAAACTGTTCTTTCGCTGGCTGGTGCGGATGCTCTACGGCTTTCGCGCCTACAACGCCGCCGTGCTGACGACGCAAGGGCCGGTGTTACTGATCCCTAATCACGTCTCCTGGATCGACTGGTTGTTCCTTGTCCTCTGCCTCGACGGCGATTGGAGATTCGTCGTCTCGAGCACCTCCGCCGAAACAAGCTGGCTGCACCGGAAGATCATGATCAACCAGCGGACGTTTCCGGTTGATACCGCGTCGCCCTACGCCGCCAAGCACATGGCCGAATATCTGCAAGGCAATGGGCGGCTCGTGCTCTTCGCCGAGGGCCGGCTCTCGCGCACCGGCTGCCTGATGAAGCTGTTCGACGGCACCGGCTTCCTGCTGCACAAAACAAACGCGAAAGTCATCACCTGCTTCCTGCGCGGCGCGCATCGGCTGCCGTTCTCGCCGAACAAGGATCAGAAGCGATGGTTCCCGAAAGTCACTGCCCATTTCAGCGAGGTGCTGACGCCGCCGAAGCTCGAACATCTTTCCACCACTCAGTCGCGAACCATCCTCACGAACTGGCTTCGGGACAAAATGATCTACCAGCAGTTTGACACGGAAATGAAGTTTGGCCCGACGGCGATCCCCGAGGCCATCATCGCCACCGCGCGCACCAAGCCGAGGCATGTGGTGCTGGAAGACATCACCACGCCTCTGAACTACCGCCGGTTGCTCGTTGGCGCAACTCTCCTGGCCGAACAATTCTCGCGACGCATCCCGGCCGACCAGAGCCGGGTGGGGGTACTGCTTCCGAATGTCAACGCCATGCCGGTTTCCCTGCTCGCGCTGTGGTCGCTGGGCAAGGTTCCGGCCCTGTTGAATTACTCGACGGGTTCCGCCGTGATGCTTGCGTGCTGCGAGCTCGCCGGGCTGAAGCAGGTGATCACGTCGCGCACGTTCATCGAAAAGGCGAAGCTCAAGCTGGAGCCGCTCACTGACGCGGGGGTTCAACTGATCTACATGGAAGACGTGCGGAAAGGCATTTCCGGCTTCGACAAGCTGCGCACGCTTCTGCGCGTTCGCTTCGCCCCGTCATCCATCTTGCGTGCGAAGGCTTCGCCGGAAGACACCGCGGCGATTCTCTTCACCAGCGGTTCGGAAGGCGTGCCGAAGGGAGTTGAGCTGACCCACACGAACATTCTCGCAAACATGCGGCAGATGCTCTCGGTGATCGATTTGCAGGACTGGGACCGCCTGTTCAACGCGCTGCCCACCTTCCACAGCTTCGGCCTGACCATCGGTACATTGCTGCCACTGGTGCGCGGGTGCAACGTCACGCTCTATCCTTCCCCCCTGCATTACCGAATGATCCCCACGGCGTTTTATCATCGCGACGCCACCATCATGTTCGCAACGAACACATTCCTGAATGGTTACGCGCGCAAAGCGCATCCGATGGACTGGCGCAGCTTGCGTTATATGTTTGCGGGCGCGGAGAAATTGCAGGACGCCACCGCCGCGACGTGGGCGCAGAAATTCGGCGTCCGCGTGCTGGAAGGCTACGGCGCGACCGAATGCAGCCCATGCATCAGCGCGAACACCCCGTTGCGCGCGAAGCATGGCTCCGCCGGGATGTTCATGCCTGGAATCGAATACAAATTGGAGCCGGTCGAAGGCGTGGCCGACGGCGGACGGCTCTTCGTGCGGGGGCCAAACGTGATGCGCGGTTATCTGAACGCGGACGCGAACGCGGCATTCCAGAAACTCGGTGGCTGGTATGACACCGGCGACATCGCAAAAGTCGATGAGGGGGGCTTCGTCTTTATTCTCGGGCGGTTGAAACGCTTCGCCAAGATCAGCGGCGAGATGGTGAGCCTCACCGCTGTCGAAGAGGCGTTGGCCGGAGCATTTCCACAATACGGCCTGCGCTGCCAGGTCGCCGTGGTCAGCAAGCCGGACGAGGACAAAGGCGAAATGCTCATCGCGGTGTCGAACGAGCCGAAGCTCCAGCTTGAAGAGATCCGTTCCGTGTTGCGCGCGAAGGGACTGCCAAACATCTGCGCACCGCGCGAAGTAAAGTTCCTGCGCGAGATTCCCAGGCTCGGCACCGGCAAAGTCAATCACCGCGAGTTACAGAAACTGGTTTAGGCCGTATCGAACTCCGTCTTTAGCGGTTCACACAATCATTCCCGGCTCACGGTTTGAAGAGTCGCAGCAGTGTTTCATGATTCGATTCAGGTTTCAGCTACGGCCAGCGCAGACGGTAGTAGCGTTGCGGTTCGGCGGGCGCGTTGGTGTCGGTGAATTCGTAGCGCGTGGTGGCGGGACCGAGGAAGAGCCAGTCGAAAAGGTTCGTCGAGAATTCCACGCTGAAAGTGCCGGCGAGCGAATTGGTGAGCGCGAAGGTCACGTTCGTGCCGCCGAGTCCGGCGACGTTCGTAATCTGAAGGAATGGGCTGTTCGGAAAATAATTCGAGAGCACGGTGTTCAATTCGCTCTCGTTCACCACGCCGTCGCCGTTGATGTCGCCCGGAACGGGAATGCCGCTCGGTGGAGTGAAGACGGTGTTGAAAGTGAAACTCGTTTCTGTCGCGAAGGCCGAGCCGGCGAACGCCGAGTCCACCGCTTGCACGCTCCAATAAAGCGGCTGGGCGATGGGAAGGCCGGTGATGGGCCGGGAGACGTTGTGCTGGGCATTGCCGAATTGAGGCAACCGGCGCAGACCATCATTGGCCGCCATCGGTCCAACGAGGTCCGCTCCACCGGGCGTGGTGCCGACGCGCAAATTGTAGGTGAGCCCGCTGGCGGGCGTTTGCGCATCGCTGGCTGCGCTCCAACTGAAAACCACGGCATTGCCGGCCAGCGCTGCCGACAAGCCGGTCGGCGACGTGGGCGCTGTGTTGGAAACGGGCGTGTTGTTCCGCCAGATTTGGGAAATGCGTGGGGAGTCTACAAAAGCGCCGTTGGTCGGTCCGGCGAGAAGGATGTCCAGCCGCCCGTCATTGTCGTAATCACCCCAGGCCACCGAACCCCCCAGCACTCCCGGCAAACCGGCATCGATGTTGGTAAACCCGGTGGCGGTATTCCGCCATATCTGGGAGATGCCTGGCGAGAACTCCGGATCCACGGTATTGGTAGTGCCGGTGAGAAGGATGTCGAGCCGTCCGTCATTGTCGTAGTCGCCCCACGCGGCCGAACCAAAAACAACGCCCGGCAAACCGGCGTTGATGTTCGTGAACCCGTGGCCCGTGTTCCGCCAGATTTGGGAAATCGGGCTATTCGTGCTAAATCCGGTAAGAAGAATGTCGAGCCGTCCGTCGTTGTCATAGTCAGCCCAACTCGACGAATCCGCGGAAACTCCCGGCAGACCGGCCTTGATATTCGTGAACCCTCCTCCCGTGTTCCGCCAGATTTGGGAAAGGAGAATTCCATTCGTGTTTTGTCCGGTGAGAAGAATGTCCAGCCGTTCGTCATTGTCGTAATCACCCCACGCCGCCGAGCCTTGAGAAACGCCGGGCAAACCGGCCTCGATGTTCACAAACCCGCTGCCCACATTGCGCCAGATTTGGGAAATCGCTGCGGAAGAAGAACCTAAGTTTGTTGCTCCAGTGAGCAGGATGTCCAGCCGTCCGTCGTTATCATAGTCACCCCACGCGACGGATCCCGGGAAAACGGGCGGCGGCCCCGGCACGAGACCGAACGTGCTGCCAAAGTTCTGGAACACGCCACCTGCAAGCGGGTTGAATGTGTCGCCTGCGATGAGCAGGATGTCCAGTCGTCCGTCGTTGTTGAAGTCGCCCCACGCCACGGAAGTGTCGTAAGCTCCCGAAGCAACCGCGTTGGTACGGGTGAATCCGTTGCCGGTGTTGCGCCACACATCATGTCTGACAGACCCAAGGTCAAAGCCGCCGGTCAACAGGATGTCCAGTCGTCCATCATTGTCGTAGTCGCCCCAGGCCACGGAACCGAAAGCAACTGCCGTCAGGTTCGTGACGAGAGTGAAAATCGGCGTCGTAAAACTCTGATTGCTGCCATGCACGATACCGGCACTGTTCGAGGCGACGGCGCGGAAGTGATGCGTGCCGCCAAACAGCCCGGAGAGGACCTCGCTGAAGTTCGTTGGCCCGTTGCCGCTGCCCAGCGCCTGCGGTGGAGTGATATTTCCGTAATTCGTCGTATTGCCCCACTCGAACCAAACGCTGGTGGGAAAACCGACCGGATTGACGCTGCCGTTGAGCGTGGCGTTGGTCGGCCCGACGCTCGTCACCGGAAGCGTCGCCACACGCCGGACGTTGACCAACAGGTCGTTCGTGCTGAACTGACCGGGGGCAAAGTGGAAGACCCGCGCCTCGTCGATCGCACCATTGAAGAACTCGACAAACACGGGTTGAACGCGGAATCCCAGTTCGAAACCGAGGGTAGGCGCGTTCGGGGGAATGGTGCTGGTTCCGACGGCCGACCCGTTGAAATACAATTTGTTGGTGCCGCCGTCTCGCACCAGTGCCAGATGGGTCCAGGTTCCAATCGCCACCGGTCCAAGGTCGAACACGGTCACGCCTCCGAAGGCGGCTGAGAACCGGTTTCCACTTTGGAGAAGCCCCCAGCCGTTGCCGCCAGCGCCGTTGTAGGCAATGGGGGTGCTTGCGCCGTCCGTGCCGTTCGGCTTCACCCAGGCTTCGATGCCGAAGTTGTTGGCCGCCGTGGAAACCAGCGCGTTGCTCAGGAACTGGCTCGCGCCGTTGAACTGCACAGCCAGCGAACTGCCGAGACGGCTGGCGGCGTCGGCGGAGACAGCGCTGGTATAGAGCGGTCCGCCGAACTGCCGGAGGTGATTGGCACCAACCAGGTCGGTCGTCGTGCCCGTCACGGCCAGGCCGGACGTCGCGCCTGGATCATTCTCCCCGAGCCGATACCACGCCACGTTGGTGACGGTGGCACGCGCGCATGGTAAGAGCGCGGTCAGCAGCAAAAGCGTCGCGACCAGCCGCCAGGTTGTGGACTGCGCCAGTGCTCTGGCGCTTTTCGTTGGGCGCACAACCCATTCGGCTTGCTCAAGACCGGTGTTGTCGCCTCTCCCCCTCTCGACGAAAAGCAGCAGCCGCCGTCGCGCCGGAGCAGCGCTATGGCGCGCCGCGAAGGCGGAAGGACTGCCGCAGTCCAAAACGCTTCGCGCCGCCGTCGGCCCGTTCTGCAATTTCCGTGTTGGTTTCATCGTTCGTGTCGGGTTGATGGGTTCAAGAGTTGTTCCAGGTTTTCCAATCGCTGAGTCGCTTCCGGGACGGGCACACTCCTACGGATCCGACGCGCGATAGAACCGTTGGGTGCCCGTCGCGGTCGCGTGCTCGAACTGCCACTGGCCCTCGCCGTCCGCGGTCGTTTGGCCGGCGGCGGTGAAGCTTCCGGGCGTCAACGTGGTGGAAGTGTCGATGGTAATGCCGACATTCGGCCCTGCGGTGCCTCGCAGAAAAACGCGGCCATCGCCAAAGCGCGTAATGGAAACGATCCTGAACTCCGTGTCACCTAGCAACCGAACCACTCCGAAGCCGCCGCGAATGTAGCTCGCCAGCACGGCGCGGCCTTGTGCGTCCAGCGCGAGAGCGACGTTGCGAAACTCATTCCCGTTGCCTACATCAATCACCGCTTTACCTCCCGCGCCATACGATCCGTCGAGCGAGCCGCCGTTGTCATACCGCAACACCGTGAACGTCGCGTCGGAACCGATCGTGGCGCCGCCGCCCACGAGGATTTTGCCGTCCGGTTGCAGCGCAACCGATGTTCCGAGATCATTCGCGAAGCCAACGGGCGTGGTCACTCGACCATCGCCGTCGAACGTTCCGTCCAACGTGCCGTTCGTGAGGTATCGCGCGAGAGCGACGTCAATGTCCCCGTTTACCAAACTGCCGGAGTAGCCAGCCAAGACAATCCGGCCATTGGTTTGCATAGCCAGGCCAATACCGACATCCACCCGCGTAGGCGGAAAGTCCGTGGCAACCCGGCCGAATGACCCGAAAGAATTGTCCAGGGCGCCGTTGGTCTGGTAGCGCACCAGGGCGAAGTCGTAACTCAAATTCACCTGAGCCGCTCCGGCTGCCACAATCTTTCCATCAGGCTGAAGCATCAACTGGGACGCCTGGTCTTCGCCGTTCGCGACGGCCGTCGTGACCCGGCCATCCGCATCAAACGAAGTGTCCGGCGCGCCGTTCGTCTGGAAACGCATCACCAGGAAATCGCGTTCCGTTCCGATGCCGGTGGACCCAGCCGCGACAATCCTCCCGTCTGCCTGAAGGGCAATGCTGGTCAGCAAACCATTGGTGCTGGTGACTTCTCCATCGCCGTCAAATGAAAGGTCCGGTGCGCCATTGGTGTGGAAGCGAGCAAGCGCAACGCCCTCACTGCTAAAACCGCCCACCAGGATTTTTCCGTCTGGTTGTAACGCAACCGCATTGGCGCTGGAGGAATTAGTTCCCACGATGGCTTTCACTTTGCCGCCCGTGCCAAACGTCGTGTCCAGCGAACCGTCTGTATTGAGACGAGCCAGCGCGAACGCTTGCACGGCGCCCTGATGGGCCTCTCCCGCCACGACAAGCTTGCCATACGGCTGAAGAACTACGGCGCGGGCTTCAGCCTCGCGCTCCCCAACGTCTTCGAGTTTGATGCCGTTGCGGTTGTAATTGGTGTCCCGTGAACCGTCGTTGTTGTAGCGAACAAGCGCAAAGTCGTGATTCTCCTCGTTGACCAGACTGGAGCCAGCCACCAGAATTCTGCCACCGTAAACAGCCATTCCGTGAGCTTCGTCCGCGCCCGGCCCGATGTCCGTGAGCACCCCGCCGGAAAAGTTGAAGCCAGTGTCAGGAACTCCGGACAGAGTGTAACGAATGAGCGCAATGCTCCCTTCATTGCCGCCGTAGGTGTAACCCGCCAGCGTGATGCGCCGGCTGATGTTGGCCCCGGTGAAAAGCAGCGCTTGCGCCGTCGAGTGCTGAAAACCGATCCGGGTGGCCATGACTCCATTCGTGCCGAACGTCGTGTCGCGTGAACCGTCGAGGTTGAAACGCGCGACGGCGAAGTGTGAAATGCCGCCGATCTGCGCGGAGCCGGCGAGAAGGATTTTGGCGGGATCGGTGATGATCAGCCCAGCCGGCTGAATGACCGCGGCATTCGCTCCGCTGAACGTGCCGGCGACCACGTTGGTCCTGCCGTTGACACCGAAAGCGGTGTCCACTGTGCCATTGGCATTGAACCGCACGAGGCCCATCTGACCGCTCACACCGCCCGCGGCGACGATCTTCCCATCCGCCATGTGGAGCAACGCCCTCGCTGGCCCCATCATGTTGGTCATGACTATACCGGTGCCATTCCACGAGAGGTCTGGCGCGCCGTTGGTTTGATAACGAGCAATCACGGCGCGGGTACCGCCACCAACTTGTGTGTAGCCAGCCACAAGAATCTTGCCGTCCGGCTGGATCAGCAAAGCCAAGGCTTCGTCCGACCCGGAAAGGTTCGTGATTATGATGCCGGTGCCGTTAAACGTGCGGTCGAGCGAGCCGTCGGGATTATATCGTGCCACGGCAAAATCCCGGTCCGCTCTCTGTGCCCAACCGGCCGCGACAATTCTGCCGTCTGCCTGCATGCGAATCGCCGTCACCTGCGCATTCGTGAGCGGCACGGTTTGCGTCACCACTTTGCCGCCGTCGCCAAATGAAGTATCGAGCGTGTCGTTCGTGTTGTATCGCACCAGCGTGAAAACCGACGGGAACGTGCCGCTGTAGCCGGCGACGACGAGCTTGCCATCCGCCTGCACTGTGACAGCACGCCCATAATCGTCCCCGCCGCCGAACCCAATGCGCACGATGCCGTTGCTGCCGAAGCTGAGGTCCGGGTCGCCAGCGGCTGCAATGGCAGGCCGTGGTAGCACAACGCCCAGAACCAACAAGGCCGCCAGGCACGCGAAAATCGAAAGAATTAGTTTTTTCATGTCGGCCCTGAGTTCGCTGGCGGGCGGGAAATCTTGCAGCCAAGGATGAAGGTTTCTGAGACGAAACCGTGCACTCCACTGCATCTTGTCAGGTCTGCATTCACGGTTTGAACAGGCGGTAGAAGCGGTTGCCAGTCGGTGGGTTCACGAGGATGAATCGGTTCGTGCCGTTGTCGGACACGGTTTCCGAAGCGGCGACCCAGTTTGCCGTGTTCAGGTCGGTGTTTTGTTGCAGCGTGAAACCCGTCGAAGGCGAAGGCCACAAAACGAGCGCCGTGTTGGCTGAGGTGAGCCTAATCGTCAGCAGCGGCGCGCCTGGAGTCTGCACGGCGAGCAGTGACCAGAATCCGCCGATGAGCGAGAAGTTGCCGCCGGTCAGCGGCGGCGCATTGGCGTCCGGCTGGCCGATGGTGCCGCTCACCGAATACACGCCGCCCGTGCTCGTGCCGCCGCCGCCGTCCATGGTGAACCAATCTATCGAGTGGTTCTGAGCCTGAAGGGATGCGCTGCCGAAGCACCACAGAACACCGGCGAGAAGGAGAGCCAGGAATGTGTTTACGCTCGCCCTCACCCGGACCCTCTCTCCCAGGGAGAGAATTCGCCGAAAAGCATTTTTGCGCTTTGAACCCCTGAACCGGAGCGCGCCCGTCCCCGGGCGCAGCAACGTAAGAAGTAAGGAGAGTTTTGGAATATTCTGGTGCCGCCTGACCATCGCATCTTTCTGCGCCCGGGGACGGGCGCACTCCGTCCGGTTCAGGGGGAGGGGGAACGAGCCGATGCTGCCGGATAGCTTGTTCGTCGCGGTTGCAGTCGCCGCCTCTTTCCCGTTCGTTTCGGAGGGCGCACGACAACCCAGCACGCCGATATGGCCGGTGAGCGGCGAATGTGTCTCCCTCTCCTGGGGGAGAGGGCCGGGGTGAGGGCGGTTCAACATCTGATTTCCATTCGCCAATCGTTCTCGTGTTTTCATTGTTCGTGTCGAGTTGGTGGGTTCAAGAGTTGTTCCAGCTTTTCCAAGCGTTGCTTCAGTGGCCGGAGCCACGCTGTTTCAGCGCGGGCCGATGGCGGTGAAATGGAAGGATGAGTCCGAGAGAAAGTAAATTTCGTCGAAAGTGCTGTAACGTCGGATCACCACATTGCCTGAGCCGGCGGCAACATTGTCAGCCGCCACAAACGCGGGAATGATGAGGTCGGACTCCTGAGTTGCCGTGAGGGCTGGGGGACTGGCAAAAGGCGTCGTAAAACTGATGAGATAGTCCCCGGGTCCCGAGCGAGTGACCGTGAAGCCAGACCCGGCGACAATGTTCCCATTCGGAGCGACGATGCCGCGAACGATGCGTAGATTCTCTTCGCCACTCGTCGCACGAAATTGGCCACTCGCCCCCAATCGGATGTCCCCGCGCACTTCCAACTTGGCCTGCGGGGTCGTGGTGCCGATGCCAGCGTCGCCACTCGACGTTACGGTCAATCGTTCCAGGCCGCCGGCGCCCAAGGCGGTTCGGCCTCCAGTCCGATTGTTCATGAAAGTCGCGTCCGCGTTCCCCGAACTGCCGAAACCCAGCCAGGCGGTTTCGGCGCCACCGCTGTTACGGAAGCTCACCAGACCTACTTGTGTGCTTAAGCTGTCCGCGTCCTGGAGCGCGAGGACCGGCACCGGCTTGGCGATGTGCAGCGGCGCGTTCGGAGCGGAAATGCCGATGCCGACGTTGCCGGCGTTGTAGGAGATGGCGCTTCCGTTGGCCTGCCAGGGGTTGATGCCGCTCGCGCCGATGGTCAAGGTGTTCCCGCTGGGCGTAATGGTCACGTTCTGGCCCGCCGCCAGCATCACGTTATCCGTAAGATTGTTCAGCCGCGTGACGGCGCCGTTGAACAGTTTGGTCGCCGAATCGGCGTGAATCGCATAAGGGGAAGGCGTCACGGGTTGTCGCGGGTTGAGCGTGGTGAACTCTCCCCCACCGGCCGCGCGGACGCCGATTTCCAGAAAGAAGTTCGGATGGCCGTTGAAGACATCCGGACCGAAGTCGAGCAGGACGGTGAACAGACCGTTGCTGACGGCCACGGCCGAATTAGTGAGCGGCCCCGCGAAGTCACCGCTGGTCGGGCTGTCGAACAGCAAGAACTTGACGTCGTACAAGCCATTGGCCAACAAGGGGCCGTCATTGAGCCGGCCTTGGTAGGTGAACGCCGTGCCTTGGGCGCGCGCCGCGACAGCGCTGCCGCACAGCAGAACGAAGAGTATCCAGTGTTTCAAAGTGGAGTTTTTCATAATTGCCCCTGAGTTCGCTCGCCCGTGGAAAATCTTTCACGGAGAACGCAGTCCTTCCGACCCATCCCGCGTCGCCCAATGACCCATTCAATTACCATTCAGGAAATCCAGCGGCGGCCCTTACACCTGCGAACGAGTGCCGGCCATGCGGCCCTTTCACTTCGCCTCCAGACGGAAGAACGCGGAGAATGAACGCGCTGCAACTGGTCGAGGACGATACAGCCGCACCCCCATTGCCAGGGCCAGCGCAGGCGATAGTAGCGCTGGGGTTCCGCCAGTGCGTTGGTGTCGGTGAATTCGTAACGCGGCGTGGCGGGACCCAGGAATTGCCAGTCCATCAGGTTGGTCGTGACTTCGACGTTGAACGCCCCGGCGAGTGAGTTCGTGAGCGCGAAGGTCACGTTGGTGCCGCCAAGGCCGGCCACGTTCGTCATCTGGAGAAATGGGCTGTTCGGGAAGTAATTCGATAGCACCAGGCTGAGGTCGGCTTCAGTCACCACACCGTTGCCGTTGAGCTTTTGCAGCACGGCAGCGAATTCAACGCCGCTTACGACGCCGTCGCCATTGCGGTCGCCCGGCACAGGGATACCATTCGGCGGTGTGAAGACGGTGTTGAAGGTGAAAGTCGTTTCGGCGGAGAACGCCGAGCCGGCGAAGGCCGAGTCCACCGCCTGCACGCTGCAGTAAATTGACTGGCCGAAGGGCAGAGCCACGAAGGACCGCGACAGGTTTTGCTGGGCGTTGCCGAATTGCGGCAGCCGACGCCGACCATCGGTAGCTGCCATCGGCCCGACGAGGTCCGCGCCGCCGGGCGTGGTGCCGACGCGCAAGTTGTAGGTGAGTCCGCTCGCTGGAGTTTGCGCATCGCTGGCTGCGTTCCAGGTGAAGGTGGGGTTCCCGTCCGCGAGAGACACCGCCAAGCCAGTCGGGGCGGTGGGCGGGGCGTTGGAGAGCGGCGTGTTGCTCTGCCAGATCTGGGCGAT